>Ga0316208_1000096_pt1 | contig 126292 bp, 118 predicted proteins | sample 3monopyrite_MG_FD_204944 | JGI IMG/M metagenome (GOLD analysis project Ga0316208, IMG submission 204944) | Microbial mat bacterial communities from mineral coupon in-situ incubated in ocean water Damariscotta River, Maine, United States -... | ecosystem: Environmental > Aquatic > Marine >... | reverse complement strand
AATTACCCACGGCCGCGGCCGCCACCATGTCTCCCAAGTTGGGAATTTCGACACGGGCCGGGGCCTCGCTATCGATCATTACCCAATTACTATCGAGCCCCGTGACGGCGTTCTTGGCAAAGTTGTCGCCATAAAGTGTGGCTACCCCCAAACCGGCGTAGCGGTAAAGAGTTGAAAGCATTGTAGCGTGTGGACTCTTCTGGCACGGAGCATTCAAAAAGTTACCGCGCGGCCCATTTGTTTCGCTGATGAGCGCAGCGACAGCTTCGCTGATACGCGCAGCGGCAAAAAATAAACAACATCGTAGCGTGTGGGCCCTTCTGGAACGAGCAATCCAAAAAGAGCTGGCCAGCACTCTGGCAGTTACATGACAGAGCACCAGTCGCGGAGCTCGAATGTCGCCGGGGGGGTCTGGAACAGGCCGGGGGTCACAAGACTGTACTGGTCACCGCTTTCCACGTGTAGCCTGGCAAACTCGAACTCAAGGGGGGTGGGCATCGGGCACACGGCCAAACACCTTAGCCACAACGTCCGCGCCGCGCCCGCCTGCTCGCCGTAGCGGCTGGCAGAGTTCACGCGGTACAGGCGCTCCGCGATGCTTTCGTCGCTGATCCCGCCAACAAAGCGGTCGATGTTGTTCACCATCTTCGGAAGATGAGTCTTGCCAAACCCAAGCGCGACACCGGCCCAGATTGTGCGCTCGTGGGGCGTCGCGGTCTCGATGAGCGAAGTAACAACTTCACACACGCCCGCGATCGCCTCCTCGGGGTATGCACAGAAACCGGTGTCGTCCCCCAACAGCCACATCAGCTTTCCCGCAACCAGGCCCGCGATGTGCGCAGGAAACGGCTGCACGCGGTTTTCATCGACCGCGTCTCGCCATTTCTTCAGCTCCGCGGGGCAGTCCGCGAGCTTGACGAGAAGGGGAACCTGGGTAAGGATGACATCCTGGGAGTTAACAGTGGGGACGGCCATAGCGGTCAGAGATACTGGCGGTTTGGGAGGTTCAAAAAGCGCACGTGCTGGCGGGGCCCGAAAATAAAAGGGGCTGGGCATCAGGGGAGGGCATGTTCCCCTTTCAGGAGCGCGGCGAGCGCGGAAACCGTGTCGGGGGTGAGCGCGATCTCCAGGACGCCACCGCTGAACTTGGCCTGGGCCGCGTGGTCGAGCAGCAACCGCAGGACCGTGTTAGACGCGATCCCGCACGCGGTCGCGACTTCGTGGGGAATAACGATCGAGGCCCCGCGTGCGAAATTGAAGCCCCAGCCGCCGGTGTGGACCGCGCGGGTCTTCAGAAAGCGCCACTCATCGAGCCGGTCAAGCGCGTCGGGCGGGGCCGAGCGGAAGAGCGGGGGGGCGAGCGTGGCGAGCGCGGCGGCAAACTCGGGGGCGGCGGCCGCGGGGTAACGCCTGGCGAGCTCAGTTCCGAGCTCTCCCGCTGTCACCCGCGCGCTTTCGTGGTCGAGCTCCGCAAGCAGGTCCCCGACCGTCGCGCGGAGCCGAGTTTCGGTACCCGCGAGCCGCTCGGCGCAGCTGGCAAGCGCGGTCGTTGTGGCCGCCGCCGCAAGACGCAGGTCCGCGCGAGCCCCGGTGAGTTCATCCAGCAGCCCCCGCACATCCACCAGCCGGGCAATCACATCGTCGCGCGCCCGGGCGTCGACCCGAAGCGCGGCGGCCGCCCGAGCCAGGCCCACCGCGACCTCGACCGCGAGCTGGATGGTGTCCGGAGACAGGCGATGGCGACGCCCATCGGGTCCTCGGCCACGAAGCGGGGCGGCATAGATAATGGGCACCCGGGGGCTCGACTCAAAGCGGACCGCGAACGAGTCTGCGACCGTCGCGACCGGGGACGCGAGCGAGAGCAGCACCGCGGCGGCGGCTCCACGAGCGGTGGCGTCCGAGTGCAGCTTTGCGATCTCGCGGCGGGGAACCGCGTCGGAGTAGTCCTTCACCTCGATCAGCACCGGGCCGCCGTCGGTGTCGATGATGAAATCGGCGGCGTGCGCGCTTTTGGCGGTGTCGCGGACGGGCCACCGGGCCGCGAGAAGCGCGGCGACATCGGCCTCTGCCAGCCGTCCCCGAATCGATGACCCCACCCCGTCACGCGCGGCGGTACCCGCAGGGCTCGCGGCGGTACCCGCAGGGCTCGCGGCGGTACCCGCAGGGCTTGCGGCGGGAAACACTTCTGTGGACTCTGGCAGTGCCGATCGCAGCTGAAGACCGAGGGCGAGCGTCTGGCTCACCGCGGCCGGCGACGCGCACGCGAGCCACGCGCGGGCCGGGTCGGTCAGCGCCGCGGGATCATACAGAAGTTGCTCCATCCTCTCGGCCCGGGGGGTTCAAAGGGCGGTTGGACCGTTTGAAATCAGCAGGCCGATAGCATCATGGCTGCGCGTAAGGTGATCGAGAGCGTCGAGGTGGCGCCGCCGTTTGCAAACGCGGTCCGGCTTGTCGCGGGTACGCGGTATCCGAGCGGACTGTTTATTGGCCGCCCCAACACCCCGATTCCGTGGGAGCTGTTTCGGGGAGAACGTTGCCAGTGGTCCGGCACTGGGGAGTGGAGGTTTCTTCGGCGAGGGGGGTTCACCATGATACACTCAAAACACCCGTATTGGCTTGTACCGGGCAGCGCGCCTTCGCACCAATACAGAACTATTAGTGCCGGCGACCACCTTCAGCCCGGTATTTTGTACGTGAAAGCAGACAAAGATATGAGATGTGAGGTGGTACTGACGGACGAATCAAATTTCGCCACATACCTGTTGATTCGTTGGGGAGACGAGCATGTGATCGAAAATGAATGTGTTGTCAAATGGTTGTCGCACAATAGCTGCTATTCCTCGCGCATCTGCTGGAAACCATTCCGATAAAGGGGTAACGCCTTTTGAACCGCGCTGGCACCCTTTTTGAAGGAGACAGGACCAAAACATCTATCCACGACCAAAATGGCAAATCTGGAGACCTTTCCCAATGCCAAGCGCGTGGCGGTTGAAGACCGCGTTGGCCCCGGCATGTTTATCTGTCAGAACGCCACCCAATTGCGGGTCAAGCACACTCAATTAGACAGGCAAGCCGCCTATTTCGGCGGGTCCCCAGAACAGATCACGTACCACAATGTCGTCCTGGACCAACACCACCCCGAAGACAAGTGGTTCTTTGGCTGCGTCGATTTCCCCAGCACGATTGATGGCATCGCCTTGGGAGAAACCATTTGGTTTGTGAATTGCGGCCTCCCCTCAAACGGGCTGACCCGGGTTAGCGAGGACACGATCGTTATGCCGCACATGCGGCTGGTGGCGCGTGGACCCCCCGGCGTGTCGGTCCGGTTCTTCCAGATCGACACCCAGTGGAACCGCGTTCTGATGCAGATGAGCGGCGGAGACACTCATCTGGTCGGAAACGACGGGGTCACCAACGGCTGTGGAAACGCGATCCAGTTTGTGGGGGAAGTCGATCCGCGCGTTACTTTGTGGTGGCGCCAGGACTGAGCGGCGTGCTCTTTTTGAAGCGGCCGTTCCAAAAGTACCAACCATGGCCGCTCGTAAGGTAATCGAATCTGTCGAGGTGGCGCCGCCGTTCAAGGGGCTCACCCGTGTTGTCGCGGGTAAGTCGTATCCGAGCGGAACGTATTTCATTGCGCCCGGATCACACATGCTGCCTATGGCCGGCTTGCGCCCTGTGGGCCTGAACGGATTCATTGTATCCCTGAGCACAATGAAGCGTGTCGTAACGGGAGTAGAGGGCCATGTTTGGTTTATTCCGTCGGCGTTCACCGAAGATCAAAAGAAAACGCTTCGATGCGGAGACAGAATTGGGGCTGGGACCCTGATTGCAGGAAACCATGTAAAGGCTACTGGCATCATCGCCCTCTTGCTCGTGGACGACGACAATGAAGCCCTGTCCGTACGACTTAATACCGGTGACGTTCCCTTTCGTCTGGATAGGCCATATACGGTTCTTCATATCCAGACTGACAGCGGCCTTCGAGTTATCTGGCAGGCACCTTAGCGGGCGGATAGTCCATTACGGCCCTGTCCCACGAGACCCGTCCGGACCAAAAGGGGCGGCGCCCCTTTATTTTGGTTCAGCCACATGCCAGTTCCCCGAGCCCCTTTCTCGAGAAGCTCGGTGATTAGCTGCGCCCCAGCGTGAGACCGTTACTACTGTGAAGGCCCTCATCCCCGGCGCCAGGGCCAGACGTTCGACTTTCCCCTCTACGTCGACACCCGCCGAGTGTTCCACCGCTCGATGCTCTGCGTCGCAGCCACCCGCGTGCGTGACGCTCAACACCTCACTCTCATCGGAGGTCCCCGCGACTGGCGCCGCTACGACCGAGAGACCAAAAAGGCGGACCTCGACGCCCACCAGGCCCAGATCGAGGAACTGATCGCTGAGGAAGAACCGGAGGAATGAGTTTACGCCACTTTTTGGGGATGGCATATTTGAAGGGGTCTTTCCCGATTGTACCATTACTCCGTAATACAACATGTCTGCCATTCTCGACGCCGCCAAGACCCTCGCTGCCAATTCCGGCGGCAACACTGCGCTCCACCGATGCACGACAGCGGAAGAAGCTGAAGCGCTTATCAAGCTCGGACTCGATGTGAACGCGAGGAACATCGCCGGCTGGACTCCTCTCCACTATGCGTGCATCAATGGTCACCTTGAGGCCGCCCAAGCTCTGATCGCTGCAGGCGCGGACGTGAACGCCCGCGGTAGCGGGGGCTGGAATCCTCTCCACTTTGCGTGCAGCAACGGCCACCTTGAGCTCGCCCAAACGCTGATCTCTGCTGGTGCGGACCTGAACGTGAAGAACGACGCCGTCACCACTCCTCTCCACTCTGCGTGCAGGTATGGTCACCTCGAGGTTGCTGAAGCTCTGATCGCTGCAGGCGCGGACCTGAACGTGAAGACCAACGCCGGCTCGACTCCTCTCCACTTTGCGTGCAACAGTGGTCATCCTAAGCTCGCCCAAACGCTGATCGCTGCAGGCGCGGACGTGAACGTGAAGACCAACGCCGGCAAGACTCCTCTCGACCTCTGCAAGACCGATGAGATGCGGGTCCTCTTGACTCCGAAGGGGTCCAAGGACCTCCTCGCCGCCCTGAAGGAGCTCCTCGCCCAGTACGAGTGAGCCGCTCTGGCTTTTTGGGGATGCGCATGTTTGAAGGGGGCTTTCCCGATTGTACCATTACTCCGTAATACATCATGTCTGCCATTCTCGACGCCGCCAAGACCCTCGCTACCAATCTCGGCGGCAACACTGCGCTCCACCGATGCACGACAGCGGAAGAAGCTGAAGCGCTTATCAAGCTCGGACTCGATGTGAACGCGAGGAACATCGCCGGCTGGACTCCTCTCCACTATGCGTGCATCAATCGTCACCTTGAGCTCGCCCACGCGCTGATCGCTGCAGGCGCGGACCTGAACGCCCGCGGTAGCGGGGGCTGGGCTCCTCTCCACTCTGCGTGCAGGCATGGTCACCTCGAGGTTGCTGAAGCTCTGATCGCTGCAGGCGCGGACCTGAACGCGAAGAACACGAACGACTGTACTCCTCTCCAATATGCGTGCAGACATGGTCACCTTGAGCTCGCCCAAGCGCTGATCGCTGCAGGCGCGGACGTGAACGCCTGCGATAGCGGGGGCTGGAATCCTCTCCACTTTGCGTGCAGCAATCGTCACCTCGAGCTCGCCCAAAAACTGATCGCTGCAGGCGCGGATGTGAACGCGAAGAGCAGCAGCGGTCGGACTCCTCTCCACTGGGCGTGCATCAATGGTCACCTTGAGCTCGCCCAAGCGCTGATCGCTGCAGGCGCGGACGTGAACGTGAAGACCAACGCCGGCTCGACTCCTCTCCACTATGCGTGCAGTGATGGTCACCTTGAGCTCGCCCAAGCGCTGATCGCTGCAGGCGCGGATGTGCACGCAAAGGACAACGCCGGTAATACTCCTCTCGACCTCTGCAAGACCGACGAACTGAAGGCGCTCCTCTTTGCGCGCAAAGTGGAGAGGACGCCCAAGGACCTCCTCACCGCCCTGAAGGAGCTCCTCGCCCAGTACGAGTGAGTCGCTCTGGCTTTTTTGGGATGAGTATATTTGAAGGGGTCTTTCCCGATAGTACCATTACTCCGTAATACGATGCTCGCTGCCGCCAACACTCTCGCCGCCGATTCCTACGGGCTCACTGCGCTCCATCGCTGCACGACCCCTGAGGATGTCGAAGCTCTTGTCGCCCTCGGTCTCAACGTGAACGCGAAGACCAGCAGCGGTCGGACTCCTCTCCACTCTGCGTGCAACAATGGTCACCTCAAGGTTGCTGAAGCTCTGATCGCTGCAGGCGCGGACGTGAACGCGAAGACCGATACCGACTGGACTCCGCTTCACTCTGCGTGCAACAATGGTCACCTCGAGGTTGCTGAAGCTCTGATCGCTGCAGGCGCGGAAGTGAACGTGAAGACCAACGCCGGCCGGACTCCTCTCCACTATGCGTGCAATGATGGTCACCTTGAGGTCGCCCAAACGCTGATCGCTGCAGGCGCGGACGTGAACGTGAAGACCAACGCCGGCCGGACTCCTCTCCACTGGGTGTGCAACAGTGGTCATCCTAAGCTCGCCCAAGCGCTGATCGCTGCAGGCGCGGATGTGCACGCAAAGGACAACGCCGGCGCCACTCCTCTCTCCTTCTGCGAGACCGATGAGATGCGGGCCCTCCTCTTTGCGCGCAAAGTGGAGAGGACGCCCAAGGACCTCCTCACCGCCCTGAAGGAGCTTATCGCCCAGTACGAGTGAGTCGCCCTGCTTTTTTGGCTCAGATCGGCTTGTATTTGGGATTGCCCACCGGGTACCACGCCGTATCGCGAGATTCCCCGTAAAACACCGTCCCGCCGTCGCAGGTCGTCCATGCAGTGGGGTACTGGAATGTCGGGCCCACCCCTCCCCCCACGACAACCTTGCACTCCCGAAGACCACAGATGTCACACAGCTCGGGGTCGGGCCCTTTGGTCTCTGCGCCGCCTTCAACGACGTCTCCCGTGCAGCCAACCCGACCACAATCGTCGCAGGCCTCGGGCACGTGCTGGCTTTCGTAACCGCCTTCTACGGAGCCAGTGGGCGGAGTCCAGGGAACGATCTCGCCCATAAGCGGGTCCCCGCCGGCAATCCGGCGGGCTTCGTCCTCGAGGGCCATTTCGCGCTCCATGTCGGTGAACCCAGACCACCAGCCGACTTTCAGCATCGCCGAGTGCCAGAAGGCGGGAGACCCTTTTCAGGACACATTATCGATTGAAACCCCCTTTTCGGCACGCATTATCGATTGAAACCCTTTTCGGCACACATTATCGATTGAAAGCCCCTTTTCAGGACACATTATCAATTGAAAGCCCCTTTTCAGGACACATTATCGATTGAAAGCCCCTTTTCGGAACACATTATCGCCATGTCTCGCACCGGACACCAGGCCGTGATTCGCCAGTTCAATGACTTTGTCAACGCCGACTCGCCGTACCTCGTGCCGATTCTCAACGAGGCCGACCTGTTCACCTGGCACATCGCGGTGACCGGGCTTTCAACCCCCTACACCGCGGCCGACAACGCGCCGGCCGACGAACAGCCAGTCTTCTTCTTCCGGCTCAAGCTTCCGGAGAACTTTCCGGACAAGCCCCCCAAGCTTGTGGCCATCACCCCCAACGGTACCTACGAGACCAACGGGGGAATCTGCCTCGCGTTTGGGGAGTACCACTCCAGCAACTGGAACGCCGCGTTTGGGGTGATCGGGTGCGCTCGCGAGCTCTTCAACGGCCTCATCATCGCGCCCATCGGCGGCGGAATCCGCGTCAAGAGAGGCGGCCCGACCGACAAGCAAAAGCGCGCGTTCGGGGCTGCCTCGCGGCAGTGGAACGCCAAGCACCACCCGGAGCTTGTTGAGGCCTACGAGCTGTACTGCGCCACCCACCCGGACCTGATTGTGGCCCGGGCGCCCGGGCACGACGACGCGGTTCCTGCCCGCCAGTACACCCGCTGGATGGAAATGCACACGAAGGCGGCGAAGAAGGGGGGGCGTCATGACGACCCCGAGGCTACGGTCCGCGCCTTTGCCGCGCTCACCGGGCCCCACTGGGTGGCGGGCAGCTTCCCGGGCGCCGACCTCGCGTCGGGATTTGCCGCGGTCGTGGCCGCCCTTCTCGGAGACGACCACATCTGGGACGTCGAAGCGCCAACCGATAACGCCCCAGCGTCGGTGATTTCCGCGTTTGCCGGCCCGCTTGCCACCGCGACCACGCGTGAGCCGGCGGCGCTCACCGCTGACATCGAGCGCGGTCTTGCCAACACTGGAGTCTCCGCCGCCGCCGTCTTCAACGCTCTGAACGACGCGGCCGACCTCGGCCTCGACCCTGTAGACGAGTAGCAGCGGTCCGCCCGCTTTTTGGTGGGCGACTGGTGGGCGCGAGTATAGGGGCGATGTACAATGACAGGGCGGTCGAGCAGGCAAAAGCAGCAGCGGCCCCGCTGATCGCGGCAGAACGCGCGCGTTTTGCGCCGGCCCGCGATGTTATCTTGCGGTACGCGAGTCAGGAACACCGAGCGCCGCTGTATCTCGCCGGAGACGCCGGTATCGCGGCTTTGCGGGGGGAGCCGATCACGTCGGTCGACAGTCCCCTCGAGTTTTACACCACCGAGCCGCGCTACCACGCGGCCGCAATTCTGAGCACATTGGAAGCGGCCCGCGACATGGTGGACCTCGAGAAACTGGACGCGGGCGAGCCGGACGCGGACGATAAGCCGACCGTCACTACAGACGAACTGGGCACCGCGGCGGACGACATTGCGGGTACCGACGAGCCGGACACCGACGAGCCGGACGCGGGCGAGCCGGACGCGGCGGACGACATTGCGGGTACCGCGCGGCCCATTCTCGCCGCGGCGTTTTGGGATCCCGTCCACTTTGTTGAGGAGGACACTCGCCGGGTCGTCGTGCTGTGGCCGCTCCCCCGCCCACCCGGTGGGACTAATTCGGTCCGCCCGCCGGCTATTCCCGCGACGACCTGCGGCGGTGGCGACGTCTTGTGCTTCCCGCCAGAACTGCGTCTTTACGAAGTGTACCGGGGTCTGTGCGACCTCGCCCGGGCCGAAGAATGGCCGCGGCTGCTGGCGGAGGAGGCCGCGCTCTTTGCCGCGCTGAGCGATTTGCGGGAGCGGGTTGTCGCGGTCACTGGCGGCGGCCGGACTCGCCAGCGCGTGTCGGAACCGGGCGGGCTCGAGCGGCGGTTTGCGCGGGGCAGTGGGCGCGCAGTGATTCCGGCCCGCGGCGACGGACCAATGCAGCTCGTGAGCGCGAACGACATTGAGACCGACCTCGCGAGCATCAAGCGGGGCGCCGAACGGACTGGCGCAAAAATTCAGGCCCGAATAGTTGAAATCGGCTTTCCGACCGACACGCGACTGCGGCGGCTAAAGGTTTATCGCAAGGGGCCGCGCGGACTCGCTCCGATTCTTGACGTATTCAACGCGGCCGAGTACGCCCCGGTTCCACTCGCGGTGACTGCGGCAGTCGATGGCGGACGCGCTCAAAAGCGGCGGCCACCCAGCCGCTCGCCGGAACCTGCCGGCGCGCGCACAGTGTCTCTCTTTGCGGAGCTCCGCTTTCGGGTGGCGGATCTTTGGACCGCGCTTCTGCTGTTCGAGCGCAGCGTGATCGACAAGACCCGTGCTCGACAGCTGGTCGCGGAGGCTCACGCCGCGATGACCACGGCCCGCGCCGAAATCGCAAAAAGCGCGCCCAGCGCGGTGTTGCCGGTCACGGCCGACGCGTACCTCGGCGCGTATGTGCCCGACCTTGTTCTGAATCGCCGCGGAAAGCGGCGCTATGACGGGAAGATGCCTATTGTCCGCGCATGATCGGTTCCGATCGAGTCCAGCGCACCGTGTCTGCACACTTTGAGTACACCATCTGAAAATATCCGTGTCGCCTTGAAATATCGAACACCATCAGCATGGTAGGGGGTATGCGAAGTCCGCGCGCGTATTCGCGTGTCATACACACTGAGAAAGACACAGTGTTGCGTAGCTGTTGGCTGGGTGCTCTCGTGCAAACCACCAGTGTCATGCCAAGAGTTTTGAGATTGGAAACGAGGGCAAGGAACCCTTCGGTGAAGGAATACAGATTGAATTCGCGACAATCATCGATCACCAACAACAGCTGCGAGCGTGGATCGGTATTGGCGCCCGCCGCGCTGATTACCATTTTTTGCCTATTAGTGATACGTTCAATGAATTTGTCGAGACCGGACGCGTCCCCACAGAACCTCGGCTGACTAAAGACTGCTGTCCGTGGAGGGTCGTTGATGTATTCATCGGTCCCACAAAATGGAGAAACAATGACTTCAGCCCCGATATGTGGCTGAAGTAGAGATCGAATATGCTGCACATAGGTGGTCTTGCCTGAACTCGATGGCCCACAAATGTTGATAGATTGGTTGAGAAACGTTTGCGAAGTCTGAAGAAATTCCATCCCCAATATCCCGTCGTTAATAATCGGCTCTGTCATGCGTCGCCACGCTCTTGATTCTTTCATATAATGGACATTCAAACAAATCAATTGTCCGACTGCGCTCTCGCCCACCGCTCGCAAAACCGCTATTTTGTGGTTCGAACACAGCGCGATCGTGTGTGTCCTGAACCGCCGCAAAAAGCGGCGCCATGACGCCTATTGTCCGAGCGTAAACTGGGAAAACTTCTCTGCGTCGGTCCACACAAGTCGGGGATAGCCCGGTTTGGCAAACAGCGGAGGAGCGACTTCGCGCACACGTTCCCTCGTTGATTTCGGCACACCTGAGCGATCGAGACCCGCGAGTGCGGTGTACTCAGTCAAGTAAATCGAGTGTCCCGCGTAATTGCTCAAGTTTCGGTCAAGATCGATGTCGTCCTGGCAGCACAGGACCGTCGTTATCCCAAGGTGTCTCGCCTGATAAAACAACGCGCGAAATTCTTCGCTCCTGTAGTGCGGTTTGAGATCACCAATACATTCGTCGAAGATAAGAAGCAGGGGGTCACTCGTGCTGTCGCGTGCCCGGTCTCCAACAATTTGCTTGAGAAAATCTTTGGTATTTCCGCCGGGAAACCGGACCGAATTCAGTACCGCGGTTTGGGGAGAATCGCTGATGTACCCCCAGTTGGAGACACAATGATTTCGCAGCCGATATGCGGCTTGAGCAACTCCCGGATGTGGTTTGCGAGAGTGGTTTTGCCGCTCATGGAGGGTCCACAAATGACAGTGGTCTGGTTGAGGTAAGACTCCGCGGTTTGGGTAAACTGTGGAAGCGTTTCCGCCATCATGCCGTATCACGGTTCTGCGCGGGAAATCTAACTGCACATAGGCGCCGAAAAGTTAGACATTGCCCGCGATACACATACGCAACCATGGACATCCAACAGATGTACCCTGGCGCCGTTCGGCTAATCGGAGCGAGAGGGAGGGCCATGCAAATAATTGATGCGGGGGAGGATGTCAACCAAAGAAACGAACTCGGTATGACTCCATTGCAGGAGGTTGCCCACAAATGCAGGAATTTTCATGTCGTTCGTGCGCTGGTCGACGCGGGGGCCGAAATAAATGCAGATGATAGACTGGTCGGTACTCCCCTGTCCATCATGCTGAGGTACGGAATGCACCCGGAACAACTACAGAGCGTACTGTATTTGATCGAGCACGGCGCCGACACGAATGTCCGCGATCAGATTGGACAGGAGACTCCGCTAGAATATGCGTGCCGTTATGCGGTAGAAGGAAGACATACCGTTGTTCGGTCTTTGCTCGATCACGGCGCCGAAGTAAACCCGAAGTCCCCATTCTGGACCCCGCTTCATTATGCCGCGAGCCGCGGAGACAAAGAACTGGTCCAAATGCTTTTGGAGGCGGGCGCGGTTTCTGTTCCGGACACGAAGGGCAGATATCCCATAACCGTCGCAAAAGACGAAGTAAAAGAAATGTTCATTCACGCCAAAGGCGCGCAGTGCTCTTCATAAACAACGTCCGGCGTCCACGCGATCAAATCGCAAGCAGCCCCCTCCCCAACAGTTCCGCGGTGATCGCACTGCCGTCTGCGCCGTCAGCAAGGGATTCGGCGATCTTTTTGGCCTCAAACCCTCTGACACACACGCCGACCCGTCGCATGTACTCCAGTGCCGCCCCATTTTGCGCGAGCGCGGCGTCCTCCAGCGCGGAACCGGCGTACAGAAAGGTCAGCCAGCGAACGGCTTCGAGCTCTTGGCGAGTCGCGGCCAGCGGGGCAAGATCGCCCCCGGCCGCACACACTGCGCGGATTTGCTGGCCGCGCGACACCATAATGGGAAACCACCGGGCGCGCCGAGTATATCAAGCCGGCGGCGCTTCAAACGATGTGCCGCGGACGCTGGGGAAAGTTCCTCGCCGCGCGGGCGCCCAGCTGGCTGCCCGAAATATGTCACCGGCCAGCGGATGCGAGCGTGTGTCAGTTTTGTTTGTCGCACCACGATCTGAGCGGGCTCGCGTGCCGCCGCACTTTCGACACCCTTTCGTGCTGCGGCCGACACTCCCACATCTGGGTCATGCACCTGCTTGGCCTCACGATCCAGGTGCTCGGCGCGTACGGGCTGGTGTCCGCGGCGGACGACCCGGTGTTCAACATGATCTTCACCGACCCGGTCGCGTTCGCGTACGCGGTCGCCTTCTATCTCGCGATTCCGGTGCTGGTGTTTCTCCTGGGAAAGGCGTACGCAAAAACTCTGGGCCGCGCGGAGACCGCAGAGTCGCCCGGCGTGCGAGTCACCCTGTACGCCGGGGTGAGCGCCTTCGCGTCGGCCCTCGCCATGTGCATTGTGTGGGTGGGCATCGCCGGGGGACTCGTCGCGCTGGAGATCGCCTTCTTTCTTTGGGGGGCCGGGCTTCTCACCGCGTGGTTCATCACTTCACCGGCGCGGCTGGTCGCAATCTATGCCGCACGGTGGCTGTGTGGCGTCCCCCGGGGCGCCGATCGCCGAAACCCCTGGTGCCCCCTGTGGTGCGAGTGTGGCCGCGATTTATGCGGCGACTATCTGCCCTGGTGGCGCGCGGGCCTGGATCCCGCCGGTGATGGACCGGCCACGCCGGAAGCGGTCGAAATGGATGACGTGGTTTAGGTTTGCCAAAAAGTTGACCCAGTCTAATGGGCGCGCGCTTTTTGGTACTCGGTGTCGGGGAGGCTGGAGGCGGCGCGGCTCGCGCGGGCGAGAGTGAACAGGTAATCGCTGAGCCGGTTCAGGAGCGAGCAGATCGCGGGGTCCATTTCGGCCGCGCCCGCTCGAAGCACATCGCGCTCGGCCCGGCGACTCACCGCGCGCGCCTGGTGCAGAATTCCCGCGGGAAGAATGAACTTGGTCAGAGGCGGGAGACCGTCGCTGATCGTGTCGATGCGGGACTCAAGCTGAGCAATGACCCGCCCAAACTGTTGGCGATCGAGCCCGGCGCGGCGGACGCGACGATTGGGCTCGACACCGGCGGCTGGCGTTTCCACGGCGAGCGCGGACCCGATGTCCAGGAGCCGGCACTGGAGTTCTTCGAGAATACCCCGATCCACCCCGAGAATTCCCGGTGTGGCCCCGGTGTCCTCGCGTACCGTTCCCAGCCAGGAGTTTAGCTCGTCGAGTGTCCCCAGCGCATCAAACCGGGCGTCGGTTTTGGCGACGCGGCCGCCGTCATACAGTCCAGTCATGCCGGCGTCGCCGGTGCGAGTGTAAATACGGACCATCGGTGTTGCTGTGTGTGGGCCGCGGCCCTTCAAAAAGAAAGGCGCTAGGGGTCGGGGAGCGTGGTGGTGCCGTCGGCCGATACCTCGTCTATCTTGAACACGGGTCTGGGGGGAGAGCGGACATGGGCCGCAGGACCGGCGCGAGCCGCCTCCACAAACGCGGCGTAGGCGTCCGCAAAGGAGTGTCGAATTGCCACGACCTTGTTTATTGCGGGGAGGGCCGGCCGAACGATTCGAACTACGTACTGTGGCATCGTGGGGTGCAAGCGGACCGGGCGATTTAAAAAGTTAACACGCCGCCTTCGCCACCGGCTCGAACAGAGCGCGAACTGCAGGAAAGTTAGTCAGTTCGACCGGAGTCTTTCCATCGGCGTTCTCGGAGTGGCGGTTCGCGCCGGCTAGGATCAGTTCTGCTGCGGTTCCTGAGTGACCATAATAGCAGGCTTTGTGGAGCGGAGTCCAGCCCGACCCACTGCGCTCGTCAATCTCGGCGCCTTTTTCGAGCAACAAGCGGACAATTTCTGAGTGGCCACATTCGCAGGCAAAGTGGAGAGGAGTCGAGCCGCGATCATCGCGCGCGTCAATCTCAGAAGTTCTTTTGAGCAGCTCTTGGGTAATTTCTAGGTGGCCATTTCTGCAGGCGTAGTGGAGCGGAGTCGAGCCGTGCGTATCGTGCCCGTCAATCTCGGCGCTTTTTTCGAGCAACAAGCGGACAATGTCTAGGTGACCACAATAGCAGGCTTTGTGGAGCGGAGTCTGATTCGTGTCAGTGCGCGCGTCAATCTCGGCGCCTCTTTCCAGCAACTCGTGGACAACCACTGAGCGGCCACGATAGCAGGCGAAGTGGAGCGGAGTCCAAGCCGCGCAATCGCGCGCGTCAATCTCGGCGCCTCTTTCGAGCAACTCGCGGACAACCACTGAGTTACCGAATTTGCAGGCGTGATGGAGCGGAGTCAAACCCGCGCCATCGCGCCCGTCAACCTCCCCCCCCGCAGCAAGCAACCGTCTGACTCCCGCGATAACGCCATCTCTGGCTGCCTTATGCAGCAACATCGTTCCAAAAAGCGTGGGCGATTCAAACAGTTAACACGCCGCCTTCACCACTGGCTCGAACAGGGCGTGGATATTGGGATCGTCGGTCAGTTCGGCCGGGGTCTTTCCTTTGTGGTTCTCGATGAAGCGGTCTGCGCCTCTCAAAATCAGTTCTGCTGTGGTTTCTAAGTGACCACATTCGCAGGCAAAGTGGAGAGGAGTCGAGCCGTCGCAATCGCGCGCGTCGATGTCGGCGCCCGCATTGAGCAACAAGCGGACAGTTTCTAAGTGGCCACGATCGCAGGCCTCGTGGAGCGGAGTCAAGCCGTCGCAATCGCGCGCGTCAATCTCGGGGGCTCTCTCCAGGAGCACGCGGACAATTTCCAGGTGACCTTTAGTGCAGGCTCTGTGGAGCGGAGTGCTCCACAAGCAATCGCGCGTCCCAATATCGGCGGCTCTCTCCAGGAGTTCGATGACAATTTCTAAGTGACCGCCACCGCAGGCTTTGTGGAGCGGAGTCCAACCGTAGAGACATTTTGCGTCAATCTCGGCGTCCGCGGCAAGCAACAAGAGGACAACTTCTAAGTAACCACCACGGCAAGCTTCGTGGAGTGAAGTCCAACCCTCGCTGTCACGCACGCCAATATTGGCGCCCGCAGCAAGCATCCGCCTGACTTCAGCGAGATCGCCGACACGCGCTGCCGTGTGCAAATCCATTTTATTCAAAAGTTCCGCCTTCTTACCCCCACAAGACACACCGGGGTTTCAAAAGGGGCGCAGCCCTTTTATTGAGGACGAGCGATTCAAACGGAATAGCGGCGCATGCTTGTCTGCCCAAAAAGAGCGTATGTCGCTGGGCTCCTTACTCATACCGACGGAGGGGCTCCATCTCGTACTCAACCTTGAAGCGGGCGGACTCGAGCTCCTTGCTGAAGAGATCGGCGGCCCAGGTGCTTTCGACGGCGACGATGGCGGCCGCGTCGCGGCAGCGGGTGCAGCGGTACCGGCCGGCGCCCTCATTGTAGATGGCGTGCTGGCCGCAGACGCGGCAGATGTACACCTCCGCGCGGTCGGAGTCGACACGGGTCTTCTCGTTCAGGGTCGCGATCGCCCCCTGACCGGAGATCGTCCAGGTCTCCATCTCGCCCCACTTCAGCCCGCCGCCCGCGCTGGGCCCCTCCTGGGGCTGGCGGGTGAGCGCGTCCTTGCGGGTCGTGTTCACGACACTGAACTCGTCCACAACAAACTTCTCCAGGCGCTGGACGAAGGTCGGGACCGCGAAGATCAGCGCGTCCATCCACGCGCCGGTGCGGCCGTTGTAGAGTCGGGTCTCACCCCCCCCATTCGATCCACAGGGAATTGTGCCCGACGGCAGCTCAGAGGGAACCGTTCCCTTCGTGATCTTGCCAGCGGGCTTGCCAGCGGGCTTGCCAGCGGGCTTGCCAGCGGGCTTGCCAGCGGGCTTGCCAACAGACAGGGCGCCAATTCCCCTCTGGTTGCGTCGCTTGATTTCGGCGGCGACGGCGGCGGGGTCGCTGCCGGTGAACGCGGTGGCGTCGACCGAGAGCCCCGCGGCGGCGCACACGACGCCCAGCTGGCCCTCGAGCATCTGGCCGACCGTCATCCGGGTGGGAATGGCGTGGGGGTTCATGATGAGATCGGGGGCGACCCCGTCCGAGGTGAAGGGCATGTCGGCCTCGGGCATGAGCACGGCGGTGATCATCTTGTTGCCGGAGCGGGTCGACAGCTTGTCGCCCACCCGAAGGGGACGGTAGTAGCGAAGCTTCACGACAACGAACGCGTTTCCGTCGGCGTCGCGGTCCTCAAAGACCGAGTCGACGGTAGTCGGCTCTTCGTACGGGTACACGACCGAGGTGTCGCTGAAGCGGTAGCCGTCCGCCGGCTTTGTCACCTGCGCGACCCGGCCGATCATCACGTCGTTCTTGCGGACGGTCGCGCCGACCCGCACAAACCCGCGGGGGTCGAGGAGCTCGTACGACGCGTTCGCCTTCGGGCACTTGGTCTCCTGAAAGTTGGGCACCGCGAAGCGCTCGTTTGCCTCCAGGGTCACCCGAAAGTAGCGGAAGAACGTGCCGGCGAAGAGCCCCCGGGCCGCGGAGGCGGCGTTGATGATGACGCTGTCCTCCTGGTTCATCCCGTCGTACACGGCGTACGCGAGGAACACGTTTTGGCCGTTGGGAAAGGTGTAGTTGTTCGCGATCGTGCGGATGAGGGGCGTCTGGGCGTAGTACGCGAGGAAGCGGTTCTTGTCCACGCGGTAGCGGTGGGCCGGGGGGGTCACGTACCAGCCGCAGGTCTGCTTTGCCTGGTTCGTTTCGTAGGTGACGCGGGCCGGCTGGGTGTGGTTCGCAAAGGGCGAGATCAGGGTCGTCAGCGCAAACAGGGCCTGCTCGATCTCGCAGTGGGTGAAGCGGGTCGCGGGGTCGTGCTGGTGGGCCCGGAGCTCGCGCAGCGAGGGGGCGAGGTAGCAGTTTTCGTGCTCCTCCGGGGAGACATACTCCACGAGGCCCCGCTCGAGAAGGTAACCGAGCGCGTCCTCGGGCGGCCCGCCCTGGATCGCCGCGATGTCCGCGAGCGTCAGCCGGATGTTTTGGGTGAAGACCGGCGCCGGGCCCTTTTTGGCGCCCTTGCGCCCCCGCACCGCCGCGTCATACTCGGCGGCGTTGCTGTCGACAATGAGCAGCGTCCGAAGGAGCCGCCCGTACTCGACCCCGAACTTCACGTCCCCAGTTTCGGGGTTCCAGCTGATCGAGGTCTGGGAGTCGACCCCGTCCTGGGGCAGTCCCCCGGCCCGGAGGCCCGCGAACGCCCATCGGCGGCGCTCTCGGAAGCGGGCGGCGAGCTCCTGGGGGTCCCGGGTCACCCCCACCCAGTCGCCGTTCACAAAGACCCGGGCGAGGTTTTCGGCGGGAATCCGGGAAAAGTCCCGGAGCTCCTCGAGGGGAATGATTTCGGGATCCGCGCGGAGGCGGCGCTTGAGGAGCTCCTGGATTCCGGCGCCGCTCACGGTCGCCCCCAGCGCAAGCTCGCGGGGGATGCCGACCTTTTCGCCGGTGTCCGGGGACTTCGACACACAGAAGTAGCCGGCGTAGGTCTCGTGGACCCGGCGCATCTTGTCGGCCTGCTCGGTCTGCTTGGAGGCGATCCCGGCGTTGTAGGTCTCGACGGTTCGCAGAATCGAGACGACATTGGTCTGGTTCTTGCGGTCGAGGGCCTTGCTGCTCATGCGGCTCTTGATCTTCTTGCCGGAGGGCGCGCTCGTGTCGTCTCCCCCCCGAAGAATCGCGGAGACGAGCTCGCTTTCGAGGCTCGAGGCGGCGCTCGAGAGGGCCCGCTTCAGGTTGTGCTCGAAGTCTGTGCTCCGAAAGGGGATGTTCTTCAGCTCGGACTTGATCGCGCGCTTGATGCTCCGGATGACGGTCGCGTTGTAGCCGGTCTTCAGAGCCTTGGAGAACTGGATTCCTGCGGGGTGGACGCGCTTGTTGTGGAGGGAGTTGCGGTCGCTCGCGGGGATCTCACCGAGGTGGCCCAGGAGGAGGTGCCGGATGAGGTGCCCGAGAAACTGGAGCTTGCGGGGGCGGGCCTCCCGGGAGACCCCGACGTGGGGGAGGAGGTAGTGGTCGAGCCCGGTGAGGATTTCGTTGTTGAAGTAGCGGACGGCCTCGGGGTCCCGGGCGTAGTCGGCGGCGACATTGCGGTCGCTTGCCCGCATGACAATCTCCGCGATAAGCTGCGACAGCTCGTCCTGTTCGGCGACATGGCGGAGGTGCTGGTAGCCCTCGTAGGTCGCCCCAAACGCGCGGCCGAGAATTTCTCGGACCTCCGCCGCCCGGGGGCTCCCGTCCCCATAGACGACGGAGTTGATGAGCTCCCGATCGGAGCCCATGCCCAGCAGCCGAAAGATCACATAGAAGGGTAGGTGGACGTCCCTGAACACGATTGAGCGGAGCTGGCAGTTGATCTGGCCGTTTGCGAGCAGCCGGATAACGATCTGGGCGCTGTTCTCGAAGGTGTCGCCGGGCTTGGACAGAAACTCCACGCGGGCGACCGTCGACTTGAAGGTGTTCGTGTACAGGTGGGGCTCGTTGAAGGTCGTGTTGTCGATATGGACAAGCGCGTACTCGTTTCCCTTGATAATGAAGTAACCCCGGGCGTCGTAGGGGTCTTCGCCGTGAGCGGCGAGAGCGGCCGACCGGGGAATGCTCGCGGTGGGGCAGATCTGGCTCCCCACCATCAGGGGGATCGACGCGACCGGAAACGCCGAAATGTCGGCGGTCCGCGTCTGGGGCTCGGCCCCGTCGCGCATGATCGCGGTCGCCTCCACATGGGCGGCGATCCACAGGGGGGCGCTGTAGGTGAGGCCCTTGCGGCGGGCCATCGCCGGGGTGAGAACCTGGCTGGTTCGGGCCGCGTAGTCGGGGATCACCGGGGGGCGCACTTCCGCCTGCGTGAAGCGGACCTTCACCCGAAATTCTTCGATCGCGCGGTCCTCCGGGGTGCTGTCGCGCACATTCTTCACCCGCATGTCGATCGGGAAGATCGTTCGGACGATCTGGCCCAGCCCGCTCTCCAGAAGCTTGTTGTAGCTGTCCAGGTGGGCGCCGGCCGGGCCCTCCGCGTCAATGACGGAGGTCAGCACGCTTATCAGGTCGTACTCCGTGAGGTCCGCGTTATTGACGGTCTCGATCGGGGGGAGGGTCGGGTAGATAAACGGAGCTTCGGCGGGCTCAGCCTTCTTTTTGGCGGCCAGGGGCGCGGCCTTCTTGGCGGCCTTCTTGGCAGCCGCAGGGGACTGGGCCGCGGCCTTTTTGGCGGGCGCAGCAGCCGCAGGGAGCTGGGTCGCGGCCTTCTTGGCGGCCTTCTTCTTGGCGGGGGAGTCGGTGGCCATTGCTGTGCGTCGGTACGGGACGAGCAAGTGATCGCTATATGGTCGCGTTCGTTCAATTGCGCGCATATAGGTCGATGCGCATATTTGAAGACCCTGTGCCAAAAACATCTACTTCTCCGCCTATCGCAATGTCCGAGACCGTCGCCCAGTCCTGCTCCCGCTACACCTGCCTCTTCGGCTTGCCCTATTTCCATGCTGTGCATGGGGCTATGACTGACGCCGAGTGCCCCGGCCTGCCCGAGATCGAGAAGTACCACACCCTTGAGAGCTTCGGCGTGGACAGCAAGAACCGCGACAAGACGCTGAAGTTGCCCTTCACCATGGGCAAGAACGCGCGAGTCGCCCTGAGCGCCATCTTCACCGCGTACGTCAACGAGCTATCCCATTTCTTCCTGGCCGCGGAGGCCGACGAGGCCTTTGGGGTCGACGAGGAGAACCCCCTCGAGCAGCTCGCCGCAAACTGCGACATCTACTGCGAAGACGCCAGCTTCGTCCCGTACCTGATGAAGATCGCCGCGGCGATGCGCGAAAGGGCCTTGCCTCTCTACGACTCGGCTCCCCTGCAGTACAACTCGGACGCCATCGACGTGTTCTCGGGCCACCTCCGCGACGCCTTCAAGGCCGCCGCCGAGGCCGACGAGACCGAGATGCCAGCCGAGGCCATGGCCGACTCCATCATTCGTCCCTGTGCCGATAACTTTGTTGCCTTCCTCAAGTATCTCGCCATGCGAGCCACCGAGACGTCTGTGTACCACCACGGCACGCTGAACGCCGGCGCTCTTGTGTGCGCGATTGCCGGACTCAACCTCGTTGCGGGCCTCCCCCCCACCGAGTTCGTCGCGCTTCCGGCCCGCGTCGTGGCGATCGAGATCGAGCAGAAGGAGATGATCGCCAAGAAGATCGAGGAGATCAAGGCCATCAGCGCCTCGGCCGCAATCGCACAGGCCTGTGCCCGTGGTCGCAAGAAGCCGGTCTCCGAGCCGGCCAAGCCCGCCCCCAAGAACAAGTCCAGTAAGAAGACGTCCAAGACCGGGAAGAAGGCTCTTAAGGCACTTCCCGAAGAGATCGCAGCCTGAGCCTGTGGCCCGCTTTTTTGAATGCCGCGCGCCACAAACACCAGCACCATGCGCTACTATGGAAAGACAAACGCCGAAACTGCCATCATGGAGCACCGACTGGGCTTTCTGAGGTGTGTGCTCGCGGGACACCCGACGGTGGAATCGTATGGTCAATCTGAGCACCGCTCCGTGTGTGCTCGCTGTCCGTTTGGGACCTCGTGCGTGGACCCCAGCGAGTGCTTTGCGATCGCTGCGATCGCCCCAGGTCATCGTTCCCTGGTATTGCTGGCAGTGGAGCACCGCTTTCATGCCGGACTTGCTGCTTTGATTGGCCTGGGGTGCGATCCAAATGGGGACGCGCCGGGCACCATCAATATCGCGTACTACTCGCCGCTACAAGAGGCCGCCGTACGGGGTGATGCCGAGTCTGCCAAATTACTCCTCGAGGGCGGCGCCATCCCCGATGGGAAGGGGTGGGAGAAGACTCCTCTGCTGGCCGCGTGTAAGCGGGGCCACACTGAGGTGGTCAGGCTCCTTCTGGATGCTGGAGCAAAATCTGATGTGACCGCCGGGTACTGTTTTGAGACGGACCGGGGTGTCTCAACTACTCGCGAATATGGGCCCCGCGATCCTTATGGCCGGGTCACACGCACCCAAATGGGACCCCTTGATCTGGCGATTTCGGCGCAAAGCGAATCCCTTGTCCGACTTCTGTTGGAGCGCGGGGTGCAAGATCGCCAGATTTCTGGCGGCGTGCTGCTCTGTCGCGCAGTCTACGGGGGTACCGAATCGCTTCTGCTCCTTTTGCTAGAGCGCGGGCTGAAGCCCGGGCCCAGGGCAGAATGTGTCTTCAAGCGAGCGGCTGCCCAAAACTGGCTGGGTATTCTAAAGTGGCTCCCAGAAAGCGGGCTCGACCTCGACTACATGGCGTTCGAGGCGTTGCTCGACGGCGCCCTCGACGCGTTCTCTCTCATCCTGGATCACAGCAACGCCAACGCCAAGGTTTCTCCCTTGTTCCTGTCCCTTCACCAAGAGCGATCATTCCCCAAGGGGGCCCATCTTCTGCACTGCGCGTGCCTTGTCAACGACGCCCAGTGTGTCGAGATTCTGTTGGACCACGGAGCCAGCACCGCGGTGAGCGCGACTAATGGCGATTCGCCGCTTCATGCTGCGGTGCAGAAGGGCAGTGCCAAGATTGTAGCGCTCCTTCTAACGCACGGCGCGGATCCCACAAAGCGCAATGGGAAGGGAAAGTCCCCGCTGGATTTGGCCACCAACCCCATGATCGGCAAAATGCTGCAACCGCGGGTTAAGAGCGCCGCCCAATAAACCCGCAGCCGCGGGCGCGATGACTTTCTTTTTGGGCCCAACAGCACGGCGACTTTATTTTGGGCCCAATGGGCCCGCAGTGGAAGAACCCGAGCGGACCAAAAAAACGAGCACCGGCTATGTGCGTGTAAGCCGGCGGAGCTCTCTTCGAGTTGAGTTCCATCTGCTGTAACTCCATGTTCCGCGTTCTGGCTGTCTGCCGAGACTGTCCATAACCGCGAGAGCGTCCGCCGCTACAATCCCTAAGAGAGAAAGCGCTTTCAGTGTTTTGGCCCCACATACTTGCGCCACGTGTCCGCGCAAAACCTCGTGGTCGTTTTCGCGCAAATCTTCGATCGTGGCGCCGTACTCGGACATGAGGTGTTCGACGTCCTTTTTGGTTATCCATCTTTTGCGAAGAGCGGCGCGGCGGATTTCCCGACAGGAGAAGTTGAACACTTCGGTCAGCGCGCTGAGGCCAGCAAGCGTCCGTGAGAGAGATGAGACGCAGTCGGTGAGATAGGGACGAATGTCGGCCTGAGTCACCCCAGCGTCTCGCGCGCGGACAAGCACTCGGGCCCAGCCATGTTGGGCTGCCATAACCACTGTCTCGAGGTTGGTAGTTTTCCAATCTGCGAGCGTAAGCCCCCCAAGCTCACCAATAAAATCAATATATTGGATATATTGCTCTTCCTGAGTACCTCTGGTTGACCTGCCCAGCAGTTGTGTGTGGCGGGCCCGGGCGTCATCAAGAGTCACCCCGGTCACGTGGTGGATCCAGCGGATAAAAGCGCAGTCCCGAGTAGAATAAATGTAGCGCAGCCCGTTTGAGGCGAGAAGATCTTCGGCTGTGAGCGGAATGAGCGCATGAAACTTGCGCGCAATCGCGAGTCGGTCTGTTCTGCGCGAGAGCGCCCAGAACATGCCATAATTCCACAGACAGGCTGCGAGGGGGCGGTAGGTCGTTACCAGCCACTCCGCCTGCTTAAAGGCTTTATTTTTGTTGCTAAGGCGCCCCGCGCCAGTCACCAGACCGGGCGTTTCGCGGATGTTGGCCCCCCCATAGCGGTCCAGGCACCAGCAGAGAGTTTCGATGGATTTTTCGCCGCGCACGATGCTTTCAGCGGGGTGATCGCCAAAATCCGCGGGCACCAGGACGCACACTTCCTCCAGCCACTCCATTATCGGCCGCGGGTCGCTCCGTTCAAGCACAGAGCGCAGTAGCGCGGTGATCTCTAAAAACTCACCCTCGGGGGCCAGGTGTCGGATTGCCTCTTCGGTGCATCGCGCGGGAAACGTCTCGCGCAGCCAAACAGCGAGCTCGACCGTTCCTTTAGTTAAGGCCCAATACAGGATGTCCCGCGCGCGAGCGCGAAACGCTTCGTCGCCTGTCTGCTCCATGATGAACGCGGCGACCTCCGGAGTAGCGTGCTCGCCAACATGAAAGATCTCCAGAGTGGCCCAGCTGAGAGGTTCCCATTCGTTGATCAAGCGGACCATTTCGAGTGACTGCGACGTAATCGCGGAGTGCTGGTAGTCGCAATCCGGGCGGTCTTCAAATTCGCGAAGTCGGCGGGCCAAAGGCACGTTGCCGGCGACAACCGCGCCATACAGAGCAGACCGCAACTCCTTCTGTACGGGTCCGTCCGCCTCGGTGTGGGCGATTATCCATTCGGTCGTCGCGAGCGCTGCGGGTCCTTCATGCGCGGTGACCGCTCTCATCACGGCATGGGTGAGCTTGAACTCGGGCGGCCCGGTGACTTCTTCGAGCCACCGAAGAGTGCCAACGTCGCACTTTCGAACGAAGGCCGCTACCAGGCCGGCGCCACGGATCTCGTCTCTCGTGAGGGGCGAAATCTCGTGCTGCCACCGGAGAACGGCAGCGGCCCCGGCATCGGCCCGAACGCGCGCGATCCACTTCAACACTTTGGTGCGGTCGGGCGCGGCCGCGAGAGTAGCGGCCCACGCGTCCCGGCTCACGGCCAAATACGCGGCGAGCGCGCCCGGCTGGCGTTTTTCGGCGGCCCACGCGGCTCGAAGTTCGGTGTCCGTCATGATATTATGCGCGGCCCCTCCAATGGGCACGTAGTGGGGGTGAGCCATCTGCCGATCACGGAACCAAACAGAAGGTTTCGCCCCCTTTTTGGAGCCCAATCTCAGTATAGCGATGGATTGGAGGAGCCCCACCGCGCGAAGCGGCGTGCTGATCGCGGTCGTGGTCGCCGTTGTCATCGTGCTCGTGCTCGTCATCGAAACTCGCATTGGGCGCTATGAGCGCTACCTGGAGGGCTTTTGGGAGGCCCCGGCGGGGTGGGCCGCGGAGGCCGGTGTGGACGCCGCGTATCTGTCGATCGGACCGGCGATCGGGGGCGGGGGGGAACCCTGGAACTCGCTCCGGGGGCGGATCAGCTGGACGACTCGCCACGCCGGATACCTTGTCATGACCCGGGACGGAGAGACCGTGTACAACGGCCCGATCGAGCTCGAGTACTCGTCCTGGGTAAGCCGCTACTGGTCCGCGCTCTGGTCGCCGACCGCGCGCTACTCGGTGCGGGCCGCCACCGTCGACACCGGCGAGTCTGACGGCACCGCGCTTGACCCCGACCGCGTGCTACCGGCGGAGCTCGACCTCGATCTTTCGCTCAACGACGGCAGCCTCGCGCTCTCGACCCCAGACACGGTCTGGGGATTCTTCTACAAGAACCACGAGGGTAGTGTCGCCGGGTCGCTCGCGGCGGAAGCGGCCGAACAGGACGCCGGTATGAAGTAAATGATGCTCGCGCCACCAAAAAGGCGAGAACCGGCTATGCGCGTGCAAGCCGGCGGAGTTCTCGGCGGGTGGCGCTCCAGGCACGATATTTCCACGATTCGCGTCTGGGTTCTCCGCCAAGACTGTCCATCACCGCAAGAGCGTCCGCAGGGGTGATCCCCAAGAGAGAAAGCGCCTTCAGCCGGGTGCTTCCACAGTGCGCCGCGACATTGTTGCGCAAAACCTCGTGGTCGTTTTCGCGCAGATCTTCGATTGTGGCGCCGCACTCGGCCACAAGAAGTTCAATCGTTTTTTTGTTTGCCCAGCGGCAGCAAAGAGCAGCACGGCGAACTTCCCGATAGGAGAAGCCAAACATTTCGGTCAGGAGGGGGACGGCTTTCATCTTGGGCGTGAGGCATTCGGCGAGATGGGGACGGATGACTTCCCGGCTCACCCCCGCGTTTTGCGCGCGGAGAAGCACTTGGGCCCAGCCATGTTGGGCTGCCACGGCCATAGGGGAGAGGTCGTCGGGGTCGTTATTCTCCCAATCTGCGAGCGTCACTCCCCCCAGCTCACCGAGCAAATCGATGTACTGGATGTATGCCGTTTCGTCTCGCGGTCTACTGTTGTATGGGGGTATGACCAGCGGGAGCTGCTCCGACTCTTCAAAGCGCGCGACGTGCGCCCGGATATCATCGAGAGTCACCCCAGTTTCGTGGTGGACCCAGCGGATGAAGGCGCAGTCCAGAGTAGAATAAACCTTGTCCAGCCCGGTTGAGGCGAGAAGAACTTCGGTTGTGAGCGGGATGAGCGCATGTAACTCGCGCACAATTTCCAGTCGGTCTTTTCTGTACGAGAGCTCCCAGAACATACTATAATCCCACAGATTGGCAGCGGGGGGGCGGTAGGTCGTCACCACCCACCGCACGCGCTCAAAGGATTGCTTTTTGTCACGAGAGTAAAAGCAGTTGCTCACCAGACGAGGTGCTTCACGAATGTTGCCACCCCCGTAGCGGTCCAGGCACCAGCGAACAGTTTCGATGGGTTTTTTGCCACACACAATGCTTTCGGTGGTATGGTGGCTAAAGTCCGCGGGTGCCAGGGCGCACACTTCCTCCAGCCACTCCATCATCGGCCGCGGATCATCCCGTCCGAGCACATAGCCCAGCGTCTCTTCAATCTCTAAAACTTCATAGTCGTCGGGCAGGTGCCGGATTGTCTCTTCGGTGCATTGCGCGGGGAATGTTTCGCGCAGCCAGGTGGCGAGCTCGACCGTTCCTGCACACAGGACGCCAACCAGAATATATGGCACGATGTCGCGAAATGCTCCGTTGCCCATCTGCTCCATAATGAATGCGGCGACCTCTGGGGATGCGTGCCTGCCGATGGAGTTGGCCGACCACGCCCCCCAGACACCGGCTTCCCATTCGTTGACGCACTGGACCATCTCGAGCGACTGCGACATAATCGCGGCGCGCTGGTATGGGTAATCCGGGCGGCCCCAGTTCCCAAATTCTCTGAGCCGGCGGGCCAAAGGCACATCGCCAGACATGATCGCCCCATACAGAGCAGAACACAACACCTTCTGCGCGGATGAGTCCGCCTCGGTGTGGGCGATTATCCATTCGGTCGTTGCGAGCGCCGCGGCGCCGCCGTGCTCGATGACCGCCCTCATCACGGGGTGGGTGAGCTTGAACTCGGGCCGACCGGCCGCTTCTTCAAGCCACCGAAGAATGCCAATCTCACACTTCCGGAGGAAAGCCGGCACTAGGCCGGTGCCGCGAATCTCGTCTCTCGTAAGAGGCGAAATCTCGTGCTGCCACCGAAGAACGGCGCAGGCGCTGGTGCGCGCGATCCACTTCAACACTTTGGTGCGGTCGGGCGCGGCCGCGAGAGTAGCGGCCCACGCGTCCCGGCTCGCGGCTAAATACGCGGCGAGCGCGCCGGGTCGGCGCTTTTCGGCGGCCCACGCGGCTCGAAGTTCGGTGACTGTCATGGCTTTGTATGTGCTCGGCTCCTTTAAACACGCAAGAGTCGGGCCCAAAAAATAGTGACCGGTGCCGGCTTGGGCGCCTCTGTGTGCTCGTCTTGCTTTGCGGTGCGGGTCAGCTCCTTTGTGGTGCCGGTTTAGGGGGTCCTCTGCTTGCTCAGTCTTCGTCTTACGGTGCGGAGGCGGCGGGCCAGCTCCTCTGTGATGTCGGGGTGTTCGAGGAGCGCGTCGATGTCAGTTACGTGCAGGTCGTAAATTTCGAACAGCTTCTGGATGAATCCTGTACCGCCCCATCCCGGAAACTCCACAAGCTGTCTGCGGAGCGCCGCGTGGCCGTCATCGCGCCAGCGCTCGGCGCTCATCCCGAGAATGTCGCGAAGGGAGAGCAGGATGCCAGCGCTCGGCCATCGTTCAGACAGGATCATATCTCGAAGCTCGCGGCAGGAGGCCCCATAGGTGTCAAGAAGTACATTCAGAATTTCGGGGGTGTCTTCGGTCAGGCGCAGGTCATTGCAGAGGATGCCCGGGAGGATATCCTGGAGGGTCACCCCAAAGCTGTTGTGCAACACCTTCAGGTTTCCCGCGTCTAGGATACAATTTTTCCCAATGAGACACCGATCGATACCGAACCGGTCGTGCAGAACACGCAGAACCTCCAGATTAGCGGTGTGTTCTGCATACAGGGCCTCAAATGGAAGTGTGGGGTCATTGGCGCGAAACCCAATTTCGTGCAGCCATTCGAGCATCTGCGCGTCCAGGTCCCTCACCACTGTTGTCAGGAGACTGGGCGCCACTGCTAGGAGCGCAACCGGGTCGATCGGAAATTTTTGGTGAAAGACCTTCAGGGCCTTCAGTTGGCCGCCGGTGATGAGACGCGTCACCAAGGTCACTGAGAAGTCCTCGGCCGCCAATTCGAAAGTCCGAATGATCCACTGCAGCGTCTTATGGTCGCCCGTCCAGCGCATACCCAATACGCCGCTCTCGCGCACGTCCGCCGCGGTGAAGCGGTAGGTCTTTTGGGCCCACCGCAGAAATTGGGGATGGGGACAGCGGATCCAAGTGGTCTGCCGGAGAGTTTGGAAGAAGCGCTCTTCAATAAGCTCTTCACGGGTGTAGCCGCACAGTTCCTGCAGCCATTTTGCGACGTCCAGAAATCCCCAGGCCTCAAACATCAGATTATCGGGATAGGGCTCACTGGGTCTGAACACATCGGCGCTATAGCCGCGGACTTCGTGGAGCCAGCGTAGGACAGACAGGTGTCCCTGGTCTACCGCGGCGTCAATGATGTCCCGCACATCGAAATCCCCGGTGGGGAAGAACTTGGCGAGAACCCACTCGATGGACGGGATGCTGCCCGACATCACAGAACATGTCAACGCGCGGCATCTGGAAGTAAACTGCGTGACGGGGAGATCAAAGTGGCGAATTGCCTCGATCGATCCGCTCTTCAGCAGATTATCGGCTGAGCCTTGGCTCCATGACGCCCCACGGGCCAGGGCGAACTCGATCGCAAGGGTGTGGCCCATTTTTGCGGCACCGTACATTCCTGTCCCCCAATCGCGTGGCCGAGGTTCCATGTTGTCGGCGATCCACTGAAGATCTTCGACACAGCCGCGTCCCTCGGCAACCGCGATAAGGTGTCTAATGCGCCATAGGGGGGTGACCTTGCAGTCAATCCGATCACCCGCCCATCTCAGCGCCTGAAAGGCTCCATTACTGAAAGCGCAATTGACAAAGTTCTTGCCGAAATCGAGCGCGGGCTCGATCCATTTTAGGACTTCCACAAGATCATTCTTCACGGCCCACCCGGTCACTTGCTTTGCGAGCTTGGGCGTCAGTTCGCCCCGCTCGATCGCTTCGGCCCACATAGGTGCGGCCGCGGCGAGATAGTTTGCGAAATGCTCCGGCTTCTTCTTGCCCGCAATGCGGGCCTTCTTGAGATCGGTGTACAGCTGGTCCATGGTTGCGTATGATTGGCCCGTGCTCTTCAATCAGTCAGGCAAAGCAAAAATGGCGCCACTTACGCGGACGACTGACCGAGAGTGACAACAGCGAAGCACCCATCGAGCTCAACAACACAGGGGAGCTCCCGGGCGATCTCACTAAACTCCTCGACCCATTCGTCGCCCAGACCGTCGAGGGGATGCGACTCCCCGGTCACGGGATCGATCAGCGCCCCCCACTCGCGGACTCGGTCACGGAGCATCGCGGGAATGTCCGCGGCCTCCAACATTTCCGGTGGGGGGTTGTAGCACATCGTCCCGCCTCCAGCGGCCCACCGCACCGTGCAGATGTCCTCGTAGGGCGGTCGCAGAACGAAGTGCATGGGAATGTCGCGCGCGCGCACCCCAGCGGCCAGTGGGGCGGAGTGCCGGCCCACAAACGTTCTCTTCTGGCACCTCGCGCAGATCCCGAACCCGGTAATTCCAAACCCGGGGGTCCTGTGTGAGTTCTCGCCGCCCGCGTCCAGACAGCCGTCGCACACAATGATTACCAGCTCGCCACGCTCGCCGGTCTCATTAACGCCACCCTCGCCGGTCTCGCCGGTCTCGCCGCGCTCATTGGCGCCGGTCTCGCCGGTCTCATTGGCGCCGGCTGGTCTCACTCGCATCGCAACAGATGTTAGCGGTACGCAGAATTCAAAAAGCGCCTGTTTGGTGTGCCTCAGCAGTCGCCAAGTTCGGCGCCATCCAACTGAAAGAGCGGGGCGGCCGCGTAGTCAAAGACAGGAGCCTGCTCTGGCCCCCACGAGCGCGGGGGAAGTCCGGATTCGTCGATCGCTCGGGGAAGGCCAAGCGTTTCCAGCCGCTGGCTCAACGTGGACCAGTAGGCCGCGCTCCGCGAGCGGTCCCCCATCACCTCCCCGGAGAACAGCGCGAAGGGCGGCCGGCCATCGGCCGCGGCGATCAGCGCGAGCATCCCGGCATAGTGCGCGAGGTGCACCGCGCGCTCTACAGGGCTTTCCGCTGTCTGCGACAAAAGCATCAAATCGAGCAGCACATACTGGGGCGAGACCACGCGGACCCCGCGGATGGTGGTTACAGCCAGGCGCGAATTCGGCAGGAGCCACGCGCGGAGCCCCCCAGTGTCGCACGTTTTCACCCGCCAGTCCATCAGCGGGGCAAACCGCCGGCCGCTCGTGTTGCCTGCGTGTCCGGCGACAATCTCGAGCGGGGCGACCGCCCGCCCCCGAACCGCCGGCAAGCTCGCGGTTAGCGAGAAAGCGTCCCCGGCGCGGGTTAAAACCGGGGGGGCGAGGGCTGGCGCGCCACCAGCCCGCTTGCCCGCGGCCGCGAAGTACAGCCCATACGCCGCGTACCCATGCAGCGCAAAGTCGCCGGCCGAAGCGGGTATTTCCGCTTTGCGCGCCACAGTCCGTGCCGGCGCTCCCCCGCGAACGCCGGCCAGCCCAAACGCGGCGGGATATGCCGCTGCGAGTAGATTGAAGCGGGTCACGTCTTTTCCCGCGCGGTGCTCAATCACCTCCATCGGGGGGTTTTCGAGGGGAAACGAGAGCGCGCGGTGCATGTCGATCGCCTGGTGTCCCGGGGCTCGCACGCGGACCCCCTGGTATTCGATCGTGGGTATCGCCTCAAACACGGCGGGGGGGCAGTACGAAATATCCGCGACCCACACCTCGTTCGCGCGAACCCGCATCGTCGTCACATGGATCGCCCGGGTGGCGCGGACCCGAAAGCCGGCGTCCCGCAGCGCCCCCGAAAGGGCCGTCGCGTCCCCCACCGAGTCTGGCGAGTAAAAGTCGTAGTCCGGGAGCACGTCCTCGCTATAGATCGCGGGGAGGTTGGCGGCCCGCAGCGCGAAATCGATCGCGAGCCCCCCATACAAAATCAGGCCCCGGTCGACAATGAACGCCCGCACAATCTCCAGCGCCCGGATCGTGTCGGGCAGGGTCGCGTCTAGCGCACGGAGCGCCGCATCGGCGGCGGTTATGGTGTCGGCCGCTTCGGCGTACTTCGCGAGGTCCGCCATCCTATAAAAAGAACACGTGAGCTAGAGCTCAACAAGTTCCCCGCCCACCAGATCAAGGACCAGCACGGTCTCGTCGTCGGTGTTAGTGTCGGTGTTAGTGTCGGTGTCAGTGTCAGTCGCAGGATAGTTAGGCACGGGATACTCAGTCGCAGGTCCAGGCGCGGGATACTCAGTCGCAGGTCCAGACGCGGGATACTCAGTCGCAGGTCCAGGCGCGGGATACTCAGTCGCAGGTCCAGGCGCAGAGCTGGAGGCGGGCTCAAGACGGGCGCGCTTTGTGGGGCGGGACGCAGGACGGGCGCGCTTATCTCCAGGAAGGCTATAGGTCGGGTAAGTTATGGACACGGGGGTCTCGCTGTGGCCGCTTCCGTTATAGGTGGCTCCTAGGGGCTTGCCATGGGGACCGCACCATCGGCGCTTATCTCCGGGGAGACCACAGGCCGGAAAAGTTGTGCACCCGGGAGCCTCGCAGTGTCTTCTCCCGTTATAGGTAGCGCCCAGGGGTTTGCCGTGAGTGGCGCACCAACGGCGCTCCTCACCGGGAAGCCCAAAGTTCGCGCGACTCGCGCACCCAAGGGCCTCGCAAAGCCTAACGCTCCTAGAGGCTCCTAGGGGGGCGCCGTGGGTGGCGCACCATCGGCTCTTTTCTCCTAGGAGCCGATAGGTCGCTTGAGCTGCACATCCGGGAGATTTGCAGAGGCCGCCCTTTCTGATAGCCCCTAGGGGCCGGCCGTGGGCGGCGCACCATCGGATATTTTCTCCGGGGCGGCCATAGTGCGCCCAAGTCGCACACCCGGGGGATTCGCAGTGGTTAGGCATAATGTTTCGACCCGAGATATTCAAATAGGACGCGAAGGGCCCAAATGTAGCTCCGCGCCCACACGAGCGGGACGTCTCCCGCAGAGCTGCACTGGCCTAAATAAACGGGCTGCGTCCCTTTTGGCCCACCAGTCCCTTAAAAAACGCGCGGGCTAGGTCTCGACAAGTTCCCCGTCCACCAGATCGAGAACCAGCACGGTCTCGTCGTCGGTGTCAGTGTCATCCGGCGTGTAGTCACAAACCGCCGGAGAATAGCTATCGTTGAGCGTAGCGGGGGAATAATCTCGGCGGCCCAAGGTGTGGTCTGGGGCATAGTCCGGAGCATAAGTAGGGAAGTAGACTGCTGTGTCGAACTCACTGTCCAGCTCGGGCACGCAATCAGGCGTGCTGTCGGGCTCGGGCTCGCTGTCGGAGTCGGGGTCGCTGTTGATAACGATAACGGACTCGACGGGTTCGGGCTCGCAGTCGGAGTCGGACTCGCAGTCGGACTCGCTGTTGGTGCCGCTGTCGGAGTCGCTGTCGGAGTCGCTGTCGGACTCGCTGTCGGTCTCGCTGTAGGTCTCGCTGTCAGACTCGCTGTAGGTCTCACTGTCGGACTCACGGTCGGAGTCGCCGTCGGAGTCGCTGTCGGGCGCTGTGCGGGCTCGCTTTGTTGGCCGGTGAGGAAGAGGAGCGCCTAGGCGCTTAGTGGGCTGCAGCACACCCCCCAATGGCACGCCATGAGAGGCGCACCACTTTCGTCCTTCGCCCGGAGGCCCAAAGTTCGGTGCTTTGGAGCACCCAGCCACCGCACAGAGGGCCCTGCCTCGCAGGTACACCGCTCCCCGTGGGTTTCCATGAGCGGCGCACCACTGCATTCTCCCCCCGAGCTGACCAAAACTCGCCTGAATTGTGCACCCGGAAGTTTCGCACGTTCCGCTGTTGCACCTGATCGCCCCACGAGGTTTGCCATGGGTGGCACACCAGCGGCGCTTCTTCCCCGGGAGACCAAAGTTCGCCTGAATTGTGCACTCGGGGGACTCGCATAATCCACTTTTGGGGCGAACCGCTCCAAGAGGCTTGCCGTGGGGGGCACACCACCGCCGGGGCCCCCCAGGGAGACCCAGGTTTGGAAATTTCGTGCATCCGGGTGCTTCGCAGATTGTGCTCCTCGCGGGGGGCTTGGACGCGTCAATTACTCGTTTTTTGCGGAGGCGCGCGCCGAGATATCTTTTCTTCCGGGATACCGCGCCCAGGGATTTGCCGTGAGCCGCGCACCAGCGCCGCGCACCCCCGGGTAGCCCATAACTGGCTTGAGTTTTGCACCTGGGCGCCGCGCATATAGGGTTACCAGACAGCAAAACCGCCCCAAGCGGTTTGCCGTGTGGGCCACACCACTCCCGCGGCTTCCCAGGAATTCCATAGTTGGCGTGTTTTTCGCACCCGGGGTGCCTGCAAACGTAAGTCATGATGTCTTTGTCGCTCGGAACATTCAAAAATTGCGCGACTGCGCCCCACACGGTGCCACGTTAAATAAAGGGGCAAAGCCCCTTTTGAAACCTCGGTGTGTCTTGCGGGGCAAGGGGTGGCTCCTTAAATGCATTTGAACAGCGCGGGCGACAAGATACACGCGGCTGCACCACAAATGGCCGATATTGTTCTGGTGTCTGCAGACGCGGCGAGCCCTTCACTCGATGCCTTTCTCTCGTTCCTCTTGGGCGGAGGGACACCAATTCCACGCGCCGTTCTCCACGGAATTGGCTATTCTGGCTGTCAAGGAATCGACGTGCACGAAATCGCCGCGGTCGGCGAGACCAAAAAAGTCCGCCTAAATGTGGTGCGGCCGTCTCTCCTCGCCCCCCACCGGCTCTACGCGCGCGCCACTGCGGTGATTGGGTTTATCGAACCAGGAGCGGCCTTCGAGCCCCTTGCCGCGCGCATGAACGCGGTGTGGGCCCACAAGACAGTCCCTGGGGTAGTTGTTTGTATGGCCCCCCCCGTGACTGCGGCCGAGACTTACGTCTCCAGCGCCGAGGACGCGCGTCGAGTGATAACCAACCTTCTTGCCGCGGCGGACAGCAACCGAGAGATCGCTGCATAACGCGCCCCACTTTTTGAATGGCCCGCGCTCCACGCTAGATGTCTTTGTACGAGGCCGCAGAAGTGGGCGATCTTACCGAAGTCAAACGGTTGCTGGAGAGAGGCGCCGAGATTGACGCTCGCAATGGCGACTCCCGGACTCCGCTCCACGCCGCCTGCTATGACGGTCACCTAGAAGTTGTCCGCTTGTTGCTCAGCGGAGGCGCCAAGATCGGAGCGCGCGATAACGACGGCGAGACTCCGCTCCACAGAGCCAGCAGATCTGGTCACTCAGAAGTTGTCGTCGAGTTGCTCAGCGGAGGCGCTGAGATTGACGCGCGCGATCGCAACGGCTGGACTCCTCTCCATCACGCCTGCGGTGGCGGCCACCTAGGCCTTGTCCTCATGTTGCTCGAAAGAGGCGCCGAGATTGAGGCTCAAACTCATTTTGGTAAGACTCCGCTCCACTGCGCCTGCAGAAAAGGTCATCTAGACGTCGCCGTTGCGTTGCTCGGAAGAGGCGCCGACATTGAGGCGCGCACTAACACGAATCAGACTCCCCTCCACTTCGCCAGCCATAGTGGTCACCCAGAAATTGTAGTTGAGTTGCTCAGTGGAGGCGCCGAGATTGACGCGCGCACTAACGCGGACCAGACTCCGCTCCACTACGCCTGCAGAAATGGCCACCCAGAAATCGCAGCGAAACTGATCCTGAGCGGCGCGAACCGCACCTTCAAGAACAACAATGGCCAGACTCCAGTCGAACTGACCGACGATCCTAGTACCCGCGCCCTGTTCGAGCCGGTGGTGAAGGGGTGTATTGACTTTTTGAATCAGGTTGTGCCAGTACTACTATCGGTCGACCTCCCTGTTAGAGATACACGGAACTTCCGTGCTAACCAGGAAAGTGTCACGCGTGACACCGGCACGCACTCTTTCCTGTCGCCGATGAACGACCTCTTTGCCAAGCTTCGGGCCCCGGCCGCTGCCCCGCCAACGGCTGGTGTCGAATACTGCGGGGAGTGTCGGATCCCCATGCAAGTGAGTGCGTCGCAGCACGAGCGGGAGTGCCCCGAATGTGGGGCGGTCGAAGAGCGGATCACCGGCGAGTTTGACACCAACTCGACGACCCCCCACATGCACCTCGAGGGGCAGGGCGCCCATCGGCTCCAAAAGCCCCTTGAGCGCACGAACCCCGGGCCGACAACGTCGCCTCTCGAGCGGGTCGAGGCCGAGTTCGCCGAGTTCGCCACGCGGTGCCGAATGCGGGGCCTTATTGCTCCGCTCGACCCCGCGCTCATGAGCGCGACCGCCCGGCTCTTTGTGCGCGCGATCGCCGGCTACACGGTTATCGACGGCAAAGCGCTCGTGACCCGCGACGGGGCCCGCCGCAGCCTGATTGCGGGCTGCGCGGAGCTCGTGTGTCTCCGGGGGCTCGACGGGGCCGGCACTCGGCTTCCCGACCTGCCGCGGGTATGCGCCGCGTTTGAGGTTCTCGAGTCCGACATGCCCAAGGGCCGCAAGATCCTTAGCCAGCTTGCCGCCCGGGACCCGACCTTTCGCCGGCCCGACGACCGCACGGCTCTGCTCCTCGATCCCATGCTTCGGGCGCTGGAAGCCGCGCGGGGCGACGAGGCGGACCCCGCCTTTGACCATCGCGAGGCGGTCCTCGCGGTGTGCGAGATGGCCGCCCAGCTCCAGGTGTGCCATAACACGACCGAGCGCAGCCGGGTCGCCGGGGCGCTCGCGTTTGTCGCGATCCGGGCTGCCGCCGCGGGGGAGACTGCCATTCCCCTCAAGCAGATCGCGAAGGCAAGCGGCCCCCAGCTCAGCACCGTCAAAAAGTGCGCCGAAACCTTTGGGAGGTACCGGAGCAGATTTGAGCCGATCTTCCAGCGGCATGGGCTCGTCGCGCCGGTCACGGCGAAGTCGGCGGCCGGTAGCTAAGCGCGCTCACAGCGGCAGCTGAAGCTCCGAGGCCGGCCAGTACTCCACTCTTTTTTCGCTGGTCCCGGTCGCGTGGTCGTACGCCATGTACTGGCGCTGGACGCGGAGGGGCGACTGGCGCTGAGCAAGTTCGCGTTCGGCGAGATCGCGGGCGCTGTCACCGGCTTCGATCTTGACGAGCGGAGGGGAGCCCTCCGCGATTGCACGGGCCCGCGTCGCCAGCATCGCCGCGTACTCGAAGAGCGACGCGCGAGCCGACATTATTCGCTCGTCGGCCGGAACGACCCGGATTACCTCGACCCGGGGCTCGCCTGGGGCGGTGGGAGGCTGTGGAGGGGGGGGCGAAGCGGCGGGCGCAGACTCGGTGTCGCTTTCGTCGTCGGGGGCGTCGCCGTCATCCCCAAAGTCGATTTCGTCGTCGGTGTCGCTGCTGTCCTCCTCGTCGCTTTCGTTCAGCAGAATGTAATCCTCGCCGTCCTCGTAGAGGTCAAAATCTTCGTCGGAATCGGTGGCCATGGCGGGCTACAACGAACGGCGCGAACCCCTACAGGCCGCGCGTATTCAATCCGGGCGCGACGACGATTGAATGCCCGACGGGCGAACATATGGAGGCCGCTCTGTTCGCGCTGCTGGGCGCCCGCAACTATGTTGGCCGCGCGCTTCTCCGTTTCGCGGCGAGCCTTGGCTGGGCTAGCGTTTTACAGCGCCCTATTTGGCTTGATGCCCGGCACACCGTCGCCATTCGTGGAGCCGCGGTGGCGCGGCGCACAACCACTCCCCGTGGGGGGCAGTTGACCGTCCTCGCAATCGTGGCCGGCCACCTGCGATTTGGGGACGGTCCGCTGGAATATGTTCCGGTTGACGCGGACATCGACATTGTTGCCCGCGAGTTTGTTGTGTGGGGGGAGCTTGTTCGGGGGGAAGAAGGCCCGGCTCCCGACACCGCCGGCGCTGGCGCGTCCCCACTGCGGCCGCCCGCCGGATATCCGGCCGCGGCCCGCCGGGCCTTCTGTTTCCGCGTGTCCGGCGATCTCGATTCCCACGCTCTCCGCGAACTTTTCCTGTCTCAATGGGACCAAGCGGCGCGCCACAGGATTGTTTAGGCGCGTCCGACCCCTTCCTTTTTGAATGGGGCGTGTCGCTAACATCGTGCACATTATGGAATTGCACACGGCCGCGCTAAATGGCGATCTTGCCAAAATGAAGCTGCAGTTGGAAACCGGCGCTGACGTTAACGCGCGCGACAGCGACGACTCGACTCCGCTCCACGCCGCCTGCCGGTATAACCGCACAGAAACAACGGTCGCCCTGATCAGAGCCGGCGCGGACGTAAACGCACGCGATTTCCTGGGCTCGACTTCGCTCCACACCGCCAGCCGGAAAGGTTACACAGAAATAGCGGTCGCTCTGATTGATGCTGGCGCGGACGTGAACGCGCGCTACGGCGCGGACTCGACTCCGCTCCACACCGCCAGCTGGAAAGGTTACACAGAAATTGCGGTTGCTCTGATTGATGCTGGCGCAGACGTCAATGCGTGCGGCAGCTTGGCCTTGACTCCGCTTCACTCCGCCTGCGTTTACGGTTACACAGAAATAGCGGCCGCTCTGATCAGAGCCGGCGCGGACGTAAACGCACACGCCAGCATGGACTCAACTCCGCTCCACGATGCCTGCCGGTATAACCGCACAGAAATTGCGGTTGCTCTGATTGATGCTGGCGCAGACGTCAATGCGCGCGACGGTGCGGGCTCGACTCCGCTCCACGATGCCTGCCGGTATAACCGCACAGAAATTGCGGTTGCTCTGATTGATGCTGGCGCAGACGTCAATGCGCGCGACGGTGCGGGCTCGACTCCGCTCCACACCGCCTGCCGGTATAACCACACAGAAACGGTGAAAATATTGATCTTGGCCGGTGCCGATCGTTCGGCCCTGAACGACAAAGGAAAATCCCCAAAAGAGGTGACCGAGATCGAGGAAATCCGGTCTCTGTTCATTCCCCCCGCAGATGCCGCGGAATAGTTTTTGAATGTCCCGTGTCGCTTCCATCCACCACGATGGCCGACACAACCCCCTCTGACCCGAGCGCCAGCGCGCAAATTCTCGCCAACGAAATGCTCAAGACGGCCCGGAACGAGCTCCACGCAGTCGAAGACGTTTCGGTCGCCCGCGCTTTAATCGATTTGGGCGCGGATGTCAACACCCAAACGGGAGGAAAATTCTCCTCGTCCCCCCTGCATTCAGCCTGCGAGCGCGGCCGTCTTGAGATTGCCAAACTGCTGGTGGACTGGGGCGCCTCGTTGGCCGCGACAAACCACGACGGGATGACCCCGCTCCATGTCGCGTGTTTCAGCAACCGCCCCGAGGTCGTGGCTTTCCTGCTTAGGGCCGACCCGGACCCCCCGATTCATGTTGCCGACGGGTACGGGATCACGGCTTTTCAGCGGGCCGCCCGTTTTCCTCGAGTGGCCGCGCTCTTCGATCCACTGAACAAACTGACGGTCGAGGAGTGCGCGAAAAGCCGGGCCGCGCTCGAGCCGCTCCTCGCCCAGCTAAAGTGGTCCCTAGGAAACCTCACTGAGGCCCACGGCCTGTCCGTCGATGACGCGCCCAAGTGGACAAAGGTAACCGCTCGGGAGTGCGCCAATCTGTCCGCCGCCCTCGCCGCGTTTGCCAGCACCCAAGAGTAGGCGAGCCACCTTTTTGAATGCCCCGCGCCGCTAACATCCCCCACAATGCCCCACCGTTCTATCGATCGCCTGCTCGAGATCGTCGAAAAGCACCTCGCTGACCTCGAGAACACTAGCCCCGAAAGCGTCAAGCCCGCCGAAAGGAAGTGGCTGGCCAGGCGCCGGTCCCCGCCCGCCTCTAAGTAACCGCTGCGGCGGTCCGATTGGCTTTTTGGCCACACTGATAGGTGGGTGCTCATTGGCTCAAACTGACGATCGGACCTCACACACCGAGAATGGGGATTATATTGGAGGCCCCGCGGCGAGTATAGCAGGGTCATGACGGGCACGGGAGACACGCGAGACGAGATGGCCGAGGGCGAAACCGTCTTCGGCGCAACTGTCGCGCGCGAGCTTCGGCCGGTCGACACGGCGATCATGGCGGCGACGGCGCTGGAAACTGGAAGCCAGCGCCACTACATGCCGGAAGTGCGGGCGCTCCGGGCGTTTTTGCGGGACGCCGGCGCGCAGTACTCGACGCCCCGCCGGGACCCCCGGACGAACATCGTCGACCAGGACGCAAAGCGGACCTACGAACTTCCCGCACCGGCGCTCGCGAAGATGTTTGAGCTCCAGGAGGCCTGCCGCCGCGCCGGCGCGGTGTGCCATCTGAGCGAGCGCCAAGCGACCGGCGCCGACCCCCGGTCAGGCCTGTACATCGACCTCGATCTCGAGCACCACGCGGCGAACGGCGTCTTTGGGGAGGAGCAGTACGAGTGCCTCGCGTCGCACATCGGCGGGCTGCTCTCAGAGATGTTTGTGGAGCCCGCCCCAGCGACCGGCGACAGCGCCGGCGCGGCCGACGAGTTCAAAATATTCTTCACCGCCCGGGGCGCCCCGGTCCCAATGCCGGCGGAGCCCCACGCGCCCGCCAACGCGGCCACCGTGTACGACGACGGGGTGCACATTCTCGTGCCCGGGGCGCAGCTGACCCGCGACGAAAAGCAGCTCTTCTTCCGCCGAATTCTTGAGCGCGGCGCCCTCGAAGAGGCCTTTGAGGGCCTCCCGCTCGCGATGGAGCCCGCCAAGGCGCTCGATTTTGCGAGCGCGTCGTCACCGGCCCTCTTCTTTGGGTCGGCCAAAAGCGGACGCCCCACCGCCTACGAGCTCGCCGCGGCCTATCGAGTTCGGTCTCGCCGCGGCCGGGTCACCGCCACCGCCCTGAGCGTCGCCGAGCTCGAGCGGCCGGTGGCCCAGGGCGGCTGCAATTTGGTCGCGGAGCTTGCGCTTCGCCAGGACGCCGTCGCGGTCCGCTATGAGGGCGACCGGCCGCCGCTCGTCCGCCGCCGGGGCTTGGAGCTCCTGCCGCACTTCCGGGCGCTCCTGCCGGAGGCCACCGAAGAAGCCGTTGGCGAAGAGGCGACCGAGCAGTCGCTATCCGCCCTTGCGGTCCACGACCCCCGGGCCCAGTTCCTCCACGAAATTCTCGCGCTCCTCCCGCCGGAGAAGTACGTCGCGGACTACACGAACTGGCGGAACGTCGTGTTTGCGCTCGCCCACACCTCCAAGGACTACCTCGCGCTCGCCGAGTGGTTCACCCGGCGGTGTCCCGAAAAGACGATGGAGGCCGGCTCCTCGCGCCCGGCGAAGCTCCGGGAGCTGTGGGAGGTGGCGCGGGCGGAGGTTGGCGGGGGAACCGCCGCCCGGCCCCTGACGATTCGGTCGCTCGAGTACTGGGCGCGGACCGAGGCCCCGGAGCGCTACCGCGAGGTGAAGGGCCGGGGCTACTACAACTACCTCGGGGAGCAGGTCTATGGCTACCGCGGCCGGCTGGGCCACAACCATGTCGCTCGGCTGCTCCACCTCATGCTCGGCAACAAGTTTATTGTCGACGAGCTTCCCGGGGGGCGCGCGGGGACCTTTGTCTGGTTCGAGTTTGTGTTCCCGGACCAGGTGGCGCTGCCCGGCCAGGCCCTGAAGTGGCGGGTAGAGACCGACCCCCATGTGCTGTCCAACTACATCAGCGACTCGATCCCGCTCCTCTACGAGCAGATGCTCGAAAACATTCAGGAGCGCCGGGACGGGGTCGCGGACGACCCCCGGCTCACCGAGGAGGCCCGCAAGTCGAAGAGCCGCTACTACACCGACGTCGCGAAGCAGCTGAACTTCTCGCGGGACCGGCTTCACGATCGGGGGTACAAGCGGTCGGTCATCGCGGAGGCCGTGAGCCGCTTCCGCAAGCCCGGGTTTGCGTCCACGCTCGACAAGCTCCCGGACGTGCTCGGGGTCCACGACGCGGTGCTGCAGCTCGCCGGCCCGACGCGAGCCGCAAGCGAGCTGATTACCGCGTACCACGAGATTCCGGTCACCCGGTTCACCCCGACCCGGTTTATTGGCTGGGACCCCCAGGCCGCGAAGGTCCGGTATCTGCTGGGGTGCGTCCGCACCGCGATCCCGGAGTTTGACGCCCGCGAAAAGATTCTTTTCCACACCTGCATGGGGCTCTCCGGCCACACCGAGCCCCTGCTTCTGTTTCTGTACGGGGGCGGAGAAAACGGCAAGACGACGATCGCGTTCCTCACCAAGATGGCGCTTGGGGACTACGGCAAGAAGCTCGACATGTCGCTCCTCACGACCCCCTTTCCGAACGCCGACGCCGCGAACTCCGCGCTCATGGTCGTCAAGGACTGCCGCTACTCCTACCTCGACGAGGCCAAGGAGGGCCAGGAGATCCAGTCGACCAACCTGAAGTGCCTCGTGAACCCCGGCGAGCTCACCGGCCGCCAGCTGTATGGGACCCAGGAGACCTTCGCCGTCCAGCACACACCGACTGCGATCTCGAACTACGCGCTTGAGGTCGACGCGGTCGACCACGGCACGTGGCGCCGGCTCATGTCCTACTGCTTCAAGGTGAAGTTTGTGGACAACCCGGACCCGACAAACAAGTTCGAGGCCAAAAAGGACCCCGAGCTCTTCGAAAAACACGCTCGCGACCCGGCGTACCACGCCGCGTGGCTGTCAATCCTGAACCACTACTGGGAGCGGCTCAATGCCGAATATGGGGGACGGGTGTCCCGGGTTACCTCGGGGACGATCAAGGCGGACACCGAGAAGTTCCGGGCCAGCCGGGACGTGCTCCACCGCTTCCTCACGACCCAGGTCGTCGTCTCGCCGACCCACGGAGGAACGTACTCCCTCGAAATCGTCTCGCAGCGCTTCTTCGAGTGGCACGAGCGGGCGATTGGGCGGTCCCGGCTGTCGCCCGGAACCCTTCAGTCCCGGGTGGAAAACTCGGTTATCCACAAGTATATCCGCACGATGCCGAATGGCGAGCTCGAGGTCATGGGCTGCCGCTTTCTCGATCCCGGCGACACCCGGCTCGACCCCGACGAGTACTTTCTCGACGCCGCGAAGGTGCCCGCGCCGGGCCAGCCCGACACCGCGGATGTTGGCCGCGAGGGGGTTCCGGCGGAGGCCCCCGGGGGGTCGAACCCCTTTGGGCTCGACGGCCGGCCGTTCGTGAACGCGGCCAAGACCACCGAGGCCACCGAGGCCGCCGAAGCCGCCGAAGCCGTTGAGGCCGCCAAGGCCACCGAGGCCGCTGAAGACGCCGAGGACATTCCCGATATGGAGGACCCCACGGTAGACGCCGGACCCATTGAGCCCGCGGACGACTTTGTTGTGGTCCAGGCGAAGGAGACCGTTGATGACGTGCTGGACACCTTCGGGGGGATTTATGACTCCGCTTGACACTAGGGGTTCTTCCAGCGGGTCGGCGGGTTGCGCGGCGGGGGCTCAGTCGCGCCCTTCGCGAGCTGCAGGACGCCGCCCTCAATCGGCAAATCCGTCAACGTGGCGCGCAGGTATTCGCCCAGCAGCCTAAGGGCTTTTTTGGCGTCCTGCCCGCGCTCAAACTCGATCTCGTTGCCGCTGATGCACAGCATCATCTCGCTGTACTTCTGGTAGCCCACATACGGCTGCTTTGTGAAGATCTCGTCGACCGCCCGAATTGTCATCGGCGACAGCACGTCGGCGACCCGCCGGGACTGCCACCCCTGGGCCGTGTGGACCAGCGCGACCGGCTCTTTTTGGTTCGGCTGGTAGCAGGTAAAGTTTTCGGGGTGCTGGGGGTCGCAGTAGATGAAGGTCGTGAGGCCCTCGACCGCGGCGTGCGCGGCAAGCCGGGCCGTTTTGTTTTTGTCGATGCAGTCGTCAAAGAACATCCGGACCTTTTCGCGGGTGATGTGCGCGGTGTCCTCCATCCCGAAGACATTGATGGTAAAGTTTCGCTGGTCGACGTTGATGTTTATGTCGCGCCCGGCGGCTATCCCCCCGCGATCCGCCATGGCGGCCGGCGGGGGAGCCACCTGGTTCTGTCGCAGCTCATTGACTTCGCCCCGCAGCCGCTCGATCTCTGCGTTTTGAGCCGCACGCTCGGCATCTTGCCTCAGCACGTGCTGATACAGGAGCTCCATGCCCACGTTTCCATTTCGCTGGTTGGGCGCAATTTTACACGACTTTCGGATGTGCCGGTTCTTGGTGTTGTTTGACGAGAACACTCGGCCGCAGAAGTGGCACCTCTTCTTTTCGAGCTCGGGGTCGGCCTGTACTGCGACCGGAAGGTCTTCAGGCTCGATTATGATCGCGCACGGTGTCTTCCGGTTCTGGTGTCGCCTGAGGAAGGCCGGGCCCTGGAACGTCTTGTGGCATCGGTTGCACACATGGTCGGGCATCACGAATATACAGTAACGGTAAACTCTAATCTCCCTGCGAAAAGGCCCCCAAGGTGCATTTCTGCACGGAACCGCCCTACGAAAATGCCCCCTAAAGAGCCTTTTCGTAGGGCGGTTCGACCGGTTCTGTGTGTATTATCGAGCGTTTGGTTGGTTGTGGCGTGTGTTCGGAACATACAAAAAGGCTTTGTGGGTTGAGGGCTAGTTGGTCGAGGATAGAGGATTCTATGCAACGTACCATAGGGGCCTTTTGTAGGGTGCGGTTCAGAAATCGGGCTCGTCAAATATTCTGCTGGTGAAATATCGGCACACCGACTAACAAAATAACATATCCGCGAAGGCTGGGCAGTTGGCACTGGACCGTAATGGAGGCCCGGGAGACTACACCGTCGCCTTTGGAAAGCGCCGTGGGAAGAAAATGAGCGCGCTACCGCAAATGGCTGCGCCACTGTCTCTTGACGTTCGGATTTACTGAGGACGGACGGGCGCTAGCTTGGGCTCGGTTTTGACCGCTGATTCTGACGGCTGGAATGGGATGTAAACGCACCTGCCGCTATCTGTGCAGCTCGGGCCTACTCTCTTCATCTTCATGAGTGCGTGTGGCGCGGAACGTCCTTTCTTGATGCAGGTGCAGAAAGAGAGGGCCGGGGTAGTGTGCTGGGAAAGAGGGCTCGATTTCCAGGGCGTCCAGCAAGAGGAACACATTCTCGCGGACACCCGCCGACGTGGACAGCGCACTAAAACACGTTGTGCGTCGCCGTGACCAACGACTCTGTTTTTGGTGCATTTTTTGAAGGCCCCATGCCGGAAAGTATCCGTTAGTCCGTAATCATGTCCATTCTTGGCGCCGCCAAGATTCTCGCCACCGATTCCAACGGCAACACCGCGCTTCATCGCTGCACGACCCCTGAGGAAGTCGAAGCTCTGGCCCGGCTCGGTCTCGATGTGGACGCGAAGAACTACGCCGACATGACTCCTCTGCATTATGCGTGCAACAAGGGTCGCCTTGAGATTATCCAAACGCTGATCGCGGCGGGCGCGGATGTGAACGCGAAGAACATCTCCGACAGGACTCCTCTCCACGAAGCGTGCAACAATGGTCACCTTGAGTCCGCCCAAACGCTGATCGCTGCAGGCGCGGACGCGAACGCGACGAGCACCGCCGGCTGGACTCCTCTCCACGATGCGTGCAACAGGGGCCACCTTGAGCTCGCCCAAACCCTGATCGCTGCAGGCGCGGGAGTGAGCGCGAAGAGCATGGACGACTGGACTCCTCTCCACTATGCGTGCATCGATGGCAACCTTGGGGCCGCCCAAACCCTGATCGCTGCAGGCGCGGACCTGAACGCGAAGACCAAGACCGGCAATACTCCTCTCGCCTACTGCAAGACCGACGAACTGAAGGCCCTCTTGTCACCGAAAGAAAGGGCGCCCAAGGACATCCTCACCGCCCTGAAGGAGCTTCTCGCCCAGTATGAGTGAGAAGCTCTGCTTTTTTGGGATGCGAATACGGAGCGACCGCCCTGTGAAAAGGCCCCTAAGGTGCATTTCTGCACGAAACCGCCCTACGAAAATGCCCCCTAAAGAGCCTTTTCGTAGGGCGGTTCGAGTGGTTCTGTGTGTAGTATCGAGCGTTTGGTCAAATATGGCGCGTGATCGGAACATACAAAACGGCTTTGCGGTTCGGGGGGCGGGTGGTCGAGGATAGAGAATTCTACGCAATACACCACAGGGGGCCTTTTTGTAGGGTGGTCGGTTTCGGAAACCGGCTCGTCAAATATTATGCTGGTGAAATGTTTGGTCCCTGAAAACGCTCAACAGTTTTCTGGCCCGTCCCCATAAAAAGAATTCGGTGATGACGCTGTCGCGCACTTAGGTGTTATGGTCAGCTCGCAGTCCATCGCCCCACGAAAAGGCCTGTAGGGTGCATTTACGTAGGGCGAGCTGTGGGTTCTGTGGAGAATACTGGGTATTTGGTTGACTGTGCTATGTGTTTAGGTGCATACGGATAGGCATTGTGGTTTGGGGGGAGTTTGGTGAAGAATCGAGGATCCTATACAGCATAATACAGGGGCTTTTGTGGGATGACCGGGCCCGATCCGATGTCGACAGGTCCAAATTTTCTGGACCGTCTCAGAAAGTTGACACAATTTCCTGAGTGTCGGGCCGACCCGCCATCGGTCGCGCTCTTGCAAAAAGGTACTCGCAAGCATGTTCCGTTTGAATGACACCTCGACGTTTACATTCCTCAGGATGGATATCGATCTCAACAAACGATTATGGGACCTTATCGAGAAAGGCCGCGCTGTCTCGGCAACTGGGACGCGGCTTCATTGCGCAGCCTCCCCGCGAACCGCCCACGCGCTTATTGTTCTCGGGGCTGACATTGAGTCCGTGAACCTGCAGGGACACACTCCCCTTCAAGCGGCCCTCGCGGATGGACGCCGAAAAGTCGCCATCCAGCTGCTTGAAGACGGCGCCCTTGGCTGCGGAACCGCGCTTATTCGCGAGTGTGCGACCGGAGACGTCGAGCTTGTTCGGCTGCTACTTGCGAGCGGGGTCTCAGCTGAATTCCGGGGCGGTTGCGGCGCGTCCCCCCTCCGACTCGCGGTCGAAAGTGGGCACACCGGAGTCGTTCGGCTCCTACTTGAAGCGGGGGCGAATGTGGACGACACGGGGGGACTACACTTCCTTGGCCGCCAGCCCCTCCATGTTGCGAGTCTTAACGGCCGCGTCGAGATTGTTCGGCTTCTGATCGCGAGCGGCGCCGCGGTGGACGAGCCTGACCACGCCGGCTGGTCCCCCCTCGGCTATGCAACAAACCACTACCAGATTGATGTCGTGAAGATTCTGCTGGCGGCCGGTGCCAATCCCCACAAAAAAACGTGTCTGTTGAGGACACCCGCAGAGCGTACAACGCGCCCGACAGTCCGCGCGCTGTTTGGAGTGTAGGTCGCTTTTTGGTAACTCCGTTTGAATATCGCGGGCGCCAAGCATTAGTGCGATGAGCGCATCAAGGTGTGTTATGAAGACGATCGGAGTGGCGTGGTGCCGGCTCAATGGAGCCGTCGCCATAAAGATGAGCAAGAAGGAATTGGGCGCGACGCCGATGCCGGCCTCCAGGTATTTGACCACCAGCATGCCGTTTGTGCTCGTGCGCACAGTGGACGATGCCGATCTGTGCAAGTGTTCCAAGCCCGGGCCCGATGGCGATCATCGCTTGAACACCGAGGACATCCCCACGGGTGAGCTTGTGCGATTATACGAGCGGGTGACGTTCAAGCAAATGTGGTTTCACATCAAGCGGAGCGTCAACGACGACATCCGGCCGCCCTTTGGCGCACCGGTGCACGCTGAGTGAGGCCGGCCGTCTTTTTGTTTCCACAAAACACCGAACGGTCGTGTCGCTATCCAAAAAGCACTGGCGGCGGCTTCGTCTACTTAGCCGCGAGCACACTCTGGACGTCTTCGGGGGTCACCTTTCCGCGCCGGGCGAGTTGGCGAACGTCGTCGAATTCGACCGGATCGAGCCCTCCAACACTCGCGAGCGGGCGCCGGACGGCGCTGAAGCTGGGGTTCTTGCCATCCGCAAACGCCTCAGCGGCGACCGCAGAAATCATTTTTGCGCGGGGGGAGGCAAAACTTTCGCGGTTCACGAGCTTGTTGACAAAATACAGACCCGCCACCACCGCTATCACAATGATCGCGACAAGCGCGAGCAGCAAAAGGAGCCGGCTCATCGCGCTGCTATATTTAAGGGGGTTGCACCCCCTGCGAAATGCACGCGGGCTTCAACCGCACAAAGTGCTGCTCAGCCCCTTTTATTTACTTGTCCGCGCTCGGCTCAAAAATCACACGTACCGTAGATCCCAAGCGGTCTGGAGACCAAAGGCGTCGTCATAACCGGCGGCCTGGTCATTGTTTGCGATGTCGAACGCGGCCTGGAGGTTGGCGGCTTCTTGTAGCTCTTTAACGCCGCGAATGGCGCGGGCGCGGGTGTGCTCGGCGCGGTTCGCTTCGATGGCGCGGTTCGCTTCGATGGCGCGGTTCGCTTCGATGGCGCGGTTGTGTTCCGCGCGGTGGTTGGGCACGGGGGCATTGAAGAGGAGCGATCGAGTCTCGGTGGTTTGGGCGAAGAAGGCCGGCGGCCGGCTCCAGTAGTCCCGCGCGTTTGTGTCTGCCCCGTGAACAACAAGCAGCATAGCGATTTTGGGATTGCCGTGTTCGCAGGCGTAGTGAAGGGGGGTCTTGCCGTACGAGTCCTGGGTGTTTATTTGAGTGGTTCCTTTTTCCAGCTCTTGAATTGCGAGGTTAATGTTTCCGGTCATGGCGGCCACGTGAAGTTTGGTGCGGGACATTGTGTTGTATGTTACTGGCCTGGGCCATTCAAAAAGTTCTCACTTGAGCTTCTCAAGTTCTGCGACCACGGCCTTCAGAGCAGTCACCAGCGCAGAGAAATCTGGCTTCGACGGCTCTGTTGGCTTCGGCGCTTCCGTCGCAAAGAGCATCTTCAGGTCGTGAGTCTTGCAGATCATCTGGGGAGTCCTGCCGGTGCTGGTCTCCGCGTTCTTGTCTGCGCCTAACGCGATGAGCTCGCGAACGAGACCGAAGTGGCCGTGACTGCTCGCAACGTGGAGGGGAGTTACGCCGGTGCTGGTCTCCGCGTTTACATCCGCGCCATGCTCCACGAGAGATCGGGCCGTCTTGATTTGAGCCTGCTGAGACGCGAAATGGAGGGGAGTCCAGCCGGCGCGGCCCTTCGCGTTCACATCCGCGCCATGCTTCACGATCGGTCCGACCATCTCGGACCATCCCCGCCCACACAGGACGTGGAGGGGAGTATCGCCGATGGGGGTCGTGTCACAGAGGACCTCTGGGTTGACTGCGATAAGGGCCAAAGCGACTTCGAGGTTACCATCCCTGCACGCGTAGTGGAGAGGAGTCAACCCTTTGCGGTCTAGTGCGCGCTCATCAAAATCGCATAGGGCCAGCGCCTTTACCTCTTTGGCGGTCTTGCAGCGATGAAAAGCGCTGACACCGTGGGCGTCAGTTGCGAGACACTTGGTGGCAGAGGTAATGTTGATAGCCATAATTGCGGCAACAGGTACTTAGCGGTACGGAACATTCAAATGGATTCAGATGGTTTTCGTAGCGCGGTGTTCGTGCCGCACAATTCACGCCGCGCGACCCGTGACACATTTAACCGGCAGCAGCGACGAGATAGCCCGGCACGGCCGGACTGAGTCGGGCGCCTTCATGCGCTCAAACCCTCCGCCCTTGGGGTTCACAAAGTAGCGGAGGGGGGGCGTGTCCGGCCCCGCCGAAAACGTGTACTCGTCTACATGAAAGGGCGCGAGCGTGCGCCGCCACTCGGCAAAGTCCCGAAAGCGGTCGGCGGTGAGCACCGGGGCGGACCAGCGTTCGGCGAGAACCGCGGCGTAGAAGTCGTCCCGGCTCCGGACGGAGTGCCGGGGGCTGCGGGTCGCAGCGGTGCGGGCGCCGGGCTCATTGACGGCAGACACACAGGGGGGAATGCGGTACCGCTCGACAGCATAGACGTACGCCCGGTTGCGAACGGCGGCCTCCGCGTACGCGGCGTGGGTGGCTTCGTCCAGGTGCTCAGTTTCGCGGTCCTTCACGACAAACATGATTCGGCCAGGAAAGCCCCCGGCGCCGGAGTCGCCTTTGCGAAGCACCGGCGCGACCGCGTCGATCGTCTCCACGATCGCTTTTGCGCTGGGCCGTTTTCCCAGCACGTGGAGAATGTTCAGAGTGTCGACAACAATATGGCGCCGGGTTTCTCGGCGCTGGCGCCGGCGGGCGCCGCCTTCGGTTGCGCTGGCGCTGGTGGTTTCGCTGGCCGAATCCGGTGAGTCGGCACTAATAGAAGGGTCCATTGGGGGGTTCAAGGGGGGGTCCATTGGGGGGTCCATTGGGGGGGCCAAGGGGGGGCCCATTGGGGGGTCCATTGGGGGGTTCAAGGGGGGGCTATTGCCCCCCCTTACACACGCCCCCGCGCCCCTGTTACCGGGAAACGCAGGGCCGCTCGCGGAAAAGAGCCGCTGGTAGCCATCCGGTGGAAGCCGGCCAGTTTGTGGGGTGTCACAGGCCCCGGACGCCGCCAGGGCGGTCTGGTACGCGTCAAGCCGGGCCCTCGCCCACTGCGCCACTCGAAGCATACTTGCTATATTTGGCGCGCGGTGTATAGTTGCGCCGCACGCAACAACCGCCATGGATTCTCACCGAAAGGGCCCCGCTTATTCCTTCAGCGCTTGGACGCTGAAGAAGGGCGCCGAAATCAGCGCCAAGAAGGCGACCGGCGCAAGCGCGCTCGGCGACCAGATTAAGGTCGCGGCCGCCTGGTTTGGCGTCTACCTTCTGATGGGGCTTGTCATCTGGCTCATCATCGTCTTCCTCACGCTCGTTGTCGGTGGGCTTTTCAAGCTTGTTGACTCCGGCTACAACGCCGACAGTGGCAGCGGCTATGTGACCACCCCGTACGGGACGATCGCTGTGAGCGGCATGTACACGAACGGCATGAAGGGCAAGCGCGACGGCATGGCCGGCCGGCCCGGCCGCGAGCGCATGCTCGCCCGTCCTGTTCGCCGCTAACCCGCGATAATGTTGCATAGCAACTGGCTCCCCCTTTTTGGCTCGGTGAGTGGCCAGGAACGATGTCGGATGGACTCCATTCCACCACGCCGGGCACACCGACGTTGTTCACGAGTTGCTCGAAAGAGGCCGCCATTTGAATCGCCCGCGTTTTTACAATGATGTTGCTACACAGAGCCGCCAAAGCCGGCGATCTCGCCGAAGTTGAACGGTTGCTTACCAGCGGAGCCGCCGAGGTTGACGCGCGCGATAAACGCGCCCGGACTCCGCTCCACATCGCCTGCCTTTATGGTCGCCTAGAAGTTGTCATCGAGCTCCTGGAGAGAGCCGCCAACATTGAGGCGCGCAATAGCGGGTACCGGACCCCGCTCCACGAAGCCTGCTATAGTGGTCGCCTAGAAGTTGTCCGCGAGCTCATCAACAGAGCCGCCAAGATTGACGCGCGCGATTGCCAGGACTCGACTCCGCTCCATTGCGCCTGCTATAGTGGTCGCCTAGAAGTTGTCCTCTTGTTGCTCAGCGGAGACGCCGATTTTGACGCGCGCGATTGCGACGACTGGACTCCGCTCCACCTCGCCTGCAGAAATGGTAATGCAGAAATAGCAGCGGAACTGATCCTGAGCGGAGCAAACCGCTTCATCGAGAACCACAAAGGAAAGACTCCGGTCGAACTGACCGACGATCCCAAGATCCACGATCTGTTCGAGCCGGCGGTGAAGGCGGTCATTTGAACCGCCCGCGCTCTGTCCAATCCTATGGAAAAGGGGCGTATTGACTTTTGGAACGGTGGCATTGCGCGCGTCTCACTGTCTGCTTGTTTTGGCGCTGAGTCGACATAAATAAAGGGGGCTGAGCAGCACTTTGTGCGCTTGAAACCCCGCGTGGCTGGTTAAAATAAAGGGGCTGCGCCCCCCGATGTGTCCAATCAAGCGACTCGGCCTGTTTGGATAAAAAAGTGACCACCGAACGGCTAGATTCGCTCGACAAAGTCCGCGATCTTTTTGGCGAGAGCGTCGCGAACCAGGGGGTCGTCGCGGAAGTTGAGGTTCGCGTCGATCGTCAGCACCGGGAGACCATAGCGGCTGTCCAGCGGGATTACCCGCTCGTCGGCCGGCGCTCCGTCGGCTGGAACACGCGCCTCGATGCCCCCCAGCCACTCTTCATGTCGCGCATGAAGATCGCGGAGGTAGCCGAGAAGCTCGTCCGGCTCGTCTGTGTCCGCTTCGTTCGCTCGCTCCTCGGGACGGTCGCGCTCGCGCATACGGGTGCGGCACACCTCGGGAGAGGCCCGGAGGTAGATGATTGCGTCGGGCTTACTGCCCTCGATGTAGTCAATGAGCCCAGACCACCAGCGGTCGTAGATCGCGGCCTCCATCGGGTGCATTATGCCGGTGTCGCGGCAGTTCTCTGCAAAGATGCGGTCGGACAGCGGGCTGCGTTCCAGAAGCACGACTGCCGGGGGGTCGGCCTCCCACTTGTTCGTAATTTCTGAACAGGTGCGGAGGCGCGAAGTCAGCGCGAGGGACTGGAACGAGAACGCAAAACGCTCCTTGTCGCCATAGAACGCCTCAAGGGGGTTGTGGCCACCGACGTTCTTCCAAGCGTCCACCGGCTCTTCGATCGTTTCAACGCGACCAATCTGGGCGGCCAGCATGTTTTCGAGCGCGCGCAGAATTGTGCTCTTCCCGACCCCGATGTTACCCTCAACCGCAATCTTCAGCATTCGCCGGGGGCGGGGCGGGGGCGGGGCCATGTCCAGCCCAAATACGATGACCATAGATATGGCGGCTCCCACGATCGACATCATTTCTTCACCGGCAGGGTCGGCGATTGCGGCAGCAACGATAGTGGCGAGCACAGCATACAGATTGACGGCGATTTTAGCCGCGACACACAGCCCGATAATGACCCCAGCTGTGGCAGACATCGCGAAACAAAGCCCGTTAATGGCGTTGACCACGGCGCGAACAAAATCGACAGACCGCTTCACAATGAACATCATGGCGACTCAATGGTTTAGCTCGCGGGCCCTTCAATCGGGACAGATGCCGCCGCTCGGCAGCAATAACTCTGTCGCTGGTTCTAGACTAGCGTTCCAGTGATTTCGGGGCCCTCTTCTTCCACAACAAACGCCGACACGGCAAATACGAGGGAGATCGTCACGATAAGCACAAAGAGCATCGCGATCTCCGTGCTCGAAAACGCGCGAAGCGGATCCATCGCGGCTATACCCTGCCAAAAAGGATTGGGTCACCCATGGGCAGGGCTGGTGCCCGGGGCGCTCATGCAAGCGAGACCGAAATAGGGGCACTGGCCGCCTTTTTGGTCCGGCCGCGCAATACTATGACTCCGCCAATCGCCGCGACCGCCACAAACAGAACCAGCAGAATGATGAGAACAATAACCCACGTTGGGGTGCCAGTGTCGTCAGTGTCGTCAGTGTCTCCGCCGGTGTCGCCGCCGTCGGTGTCGCCGTTAGTGTCACCGTCGTCGGTGGTAACGTCTCCGTCAACGTCGCAAGTGAGCTGCATCTGGTTGTTGAGGCTGTCGTTTCCCTGCCCGACCGTGTTCCAGTTCTGGGTGCAGGACACTATCGAACAATTGCCCCCACCGATCTGATTCGACGGAATGTACCCCCCCGCGGCGCAGTTAGGATCGTAGCAAATACTCTGGGTGCTGTTCATGCCAGCTTCCATGGGGCTGCTCACACACGAACACAGACAGGCAAGAGTGCTACCGTTGTTATCGGTGCACACACTGGGACTGCTGTAATCCTGTTCAGCCAAAACATTTTGGCACTGAGCGTTCACAAATGCGTCGCAGTTGTACGTCGTGATGTCCCCACAAGTCGGGTTTCCTTGAAACGCGGTGTTGTAGCAGTTCTGCGACATGTCGGTGCACGTGGTTCGGCACCACAGCTGGGCCGCGCTGATCTCGTCGGCCGTGTAGCCCGCGGGGGGGTTGTTTGGGTCCATGCCGCCGAGATCGCTGTTGCACACCGTCCCGATCCACGCTCGGACCCGCGAGTCGTTGTACGGGCTTTGGCCGTCGTAGCCCTTCCCAGTAGCGACGCCGTTGGAGTCGAGAACCCCGTTGACGATATAGTTCGCGATCGACTCGGTGCAATCGGGACACTGGGCGGGGGTCGGAAGCGCGCTGGCTGTCGCAAGGCAGTACGGCGAGCCGGTGGGGCACCGCAGCCAAGTCGCGTATCGGCTTCCGGTCACCGCCTGGTCCGCCGAAGTCGCCCACGGCTTGCCCTCGACACAGCAGCCGGTGATGTCCGCCACCGTGGGGTCGAGCCCCCGGGGGTCGCTTCGGGCGCACACGGCGACGCGGGCCGAATTGCCGCAGCCGCGGTTGCCGGTGTTGCCCACCACCAGGCAGGAGCCGCTTTGAGTCTTAAGAACGTCGTCCGTGTCGCCCGAGTTCCAGTGCTGAACGTTGTTCTTGAAGTCGTTGGTGGAAATGTCGCTGCATTTCTTTGAGTTGTCGCCATAGTTTTCGTCGTAGGCCGTGTGCTTGTACTCGGGCCCAAACTCTGCCTGGCACGCGTCGTCCACATTGAAGGTTTGCCCGTTCGCGGAGGGAAACTTGTCCTCGTCCCAGCACGCCTGCGTGTACAGGTGCGAGGGCCAGGCGGTCGCGTCGGTGTTCGGCGTCACAAACTGGCGGTAGTTCAGCGCCGGGCTCCCCTTTGAGGGAAGGTCGCTTGACGACGTCCAGTCGGACGACATCACGCCGCCGCTGCTTTTGACATAGCCGTTCATGTCGTCGCAGGTGTTGGGGTAGGTCTGGGCGCACCCATTCGTGTTCGTCGTGTAGCAGCAGCCGTTGCCGCAGCCGCTGGTTCCGCCGCTGTAGTACGAGGACTTGTACGGGTTGCACCCAGACGACATCGGGCCGCGATTTGTAACAATTCGCTGCCCGTCGCTGTCGGACTATACGTCGCCACAGAACGCGGGATCGGTCGGAACAAACCCGTCCAGCACGCAGACCAGCCCGGCCTGGGCCTTGTAGACGACATGGCGCGCGCGGGGGTTTCGGTCTCGAACAAAGGTGACCCGGTCGGTCACGATCCGCCGGGGCTTCAACGCGGTGTGGGGCATGCCCTTGAACTCCGGCGCGAGGTCCAGCCGGCGGAGCTCCGCGTCGACAAAGGACGGGGGGACCACAATCTCGACACCCGCCCGGTTGTGGTACACGTCGGCGGCGGCATCGTAGGTGAGCGTGCGGTGCCGGAGCGCGTCATAAAGTACCTGTTTCAGCCGCGCGACTCGGGATAGCCATTCTTTGGGCTTTGAGAGTCGCAGGGCCTCCTCCGGGCGCCCGATTTCGGGGTCGAACACGTTGATTCCCGCGGCCACAAGCGCCGACAGAATCCGCTCGCGGGCCTCCCCCCAGACCAGAAGCGTCTTGTAGTCCAGCCGGGCCGCCGCGGCCCACTCTCGGGCTTTCGTGGGGTCGCCGTCAATTTTTATCCCCACGACGGCCGCGCGCCAGGAATCAAACACGAGGAGGTGCTCCAGAAAGTCGTCCCCCAGCGCGAGCCGTGACCGAAACAGTGTCTCGTCTTCGCGGGTCAGACCGGTCTCCATCGGGTCATAGTCGTCGTCATCCGGGTCGATAGCGGTGTTGTCGGGCTCAGCGGTGTCGTCGGGCTCAGCGGGCTCAGCGGGCTCGTCGAGCTCAGCAGCCTTATCGTCCACGGGCTCACCAGCCTTATCGTCCACGGGCTCACCAGCCTCATCGTCCACGGGCGCACCAGCCTTATCGTCCACGGGCGCACCGGCCTCATCGTCCACGGGCGCACCAGCCTCATCGCCCGCGGGCTCAGCGCCTCCACCAACCTCATCAAGTTCGTCGGTCACAGCGGCGGTATCGTTGGGTACACTGGCATCCATGGCGGTATCCTCGCCGTTCTCGCCAGACACATCGGGCTCGTCAGACGCGTCGGATTCAGGAGCGGGCTCAGCGACGGGCTCAGCGACAGGCTCAGCGACGGGTTCAGTAGGCTCAGCGACAGGCTCAGCGACAGGCTCAGCGGCGGGCTCAGCGACAGGCTCAGCGACGGGTTCAGTAGGCTCAGCGACAGGCTCAGCGACAGGCTCAGCGGCGGGCTCAGTGACAGGCTCAGCGACAGGCTCAGCGGGATCGTCAGACGCGTCGGATTCAGGAGCGGCAACATCGGGCTCAGGAGCGGGTTCCCCTTCCTCGCCGGGCTCAGCGGCCCCAAGAACTCGCCGGCGAAGCAGATATTCCGGCAGCGTTCTCTGGAGTGTGTCGGGGGGGAGCCGCTTGTCGCGGGAGGGGAGCTGCCCGGGAAGCGGCGTGATGAGCCGGCTAATTCCGATGTCAAACATCGCCGCGAGAGTGGCCACGTCAAAGAGGCTCGCCCCCAGTGCGATCCCCCCCAGAACGAGCCGCAAGGACTCCAGCGAGCCAAAACTCTGGCCTGAGAGCCGCCGCGCGAGCTCGCCCATGGGCGTGAGCCCCCAGCCGTGCTTGCGGGCGTCGGCGGCATTAAGGTCCACCGGCGCGCCTGCTGTGGCGCTTTTTGGCGGATCCGCGAGCCGAATTGCTTCGGCGGCCAGCGCGGCGAGGGGCTGTGCCCCCCCTACCGGGATCAACGGGGCCGCCTCGCTGACAAACCCCAGCACATACGCGCGCTCTATCGCGCTCCACAGCATTTCCGCCGGGGGGTTCGTGAGCATATCGGTAGCGCCCGCCACAAATTCGGTCGCGGCAAGGCTCGCTCCCCGACGGGCAGCCTTTCGGGCGCCGCGATCTCCCGCGGCCGCCTGCAGGCGGAACAGGTCAAGAACCGCGCCGCCGAGGTCACTCGTAACGATGTCGGGAAACTGCTGGGCCGGAAGCGCGCCCGCCACATTTTGGGTGTACAGGGGAAAATATGCACCGGGCTGCTTGCGGCCCGCGCGGCCCTTGCGTTGGGTGGCTCGCGACAGCGGGGTGGGCTTGTCGATGATTCCGCTACAGTCGTGGGCGGGGTAGTACTCGGCCTGGCGGCTCCACCCGGCGTCGACGACGTAGCCCAGCGAGGGGACGGTGAGGCCGGTCTCGGCCACCGCGGTCGAGAGGATAATCCGCCGGGGGGGAAGGTCGCGGCCTACGCTTGTGGCCGCGCCCGCAGTGAGCTGATGGTACGCCCGTCCACCCTCCTTTACTTCCTCCCCGTCGATCGTGAACACCTCAAAACCGCGCGGGTCGGCGGCGGACGGCTCACCTATGAGCTCGCCGGCTTTTCTGGCCCCGGGGGTGCCCTCTAGCACCTCCCGGGCGAGCCGCATTTCGCCCGCGCCGGGAAGAAACACCAGAATGTCTGCGACGCCGGGCGGGTCGGCGAGCGCACCGCGGTGAATGTGGAGCGCGGTCTCGGCGGCGGCCGCCGGATAGTCGTTGGTGCCGACCGCTGCGTAGTGGGTGGAGACCGGAAAGGTGGCCCCGGTGACAAAGACCTCGTTGGCGGCCGGAACGCCGAAGTAGGCGGCGACCTGCGCCCGGTCAAACGTCGCGCTCGCGAGAATGACAAACGGCAGCCGGGGGTCCCCCTCGTACTCGAGAAGCAGGGCCTTGCAGCTCGCGAGCGCGAGATCGAGGTCGATGCTCCGCTCGTGGACCTCGTCGATGATGATGAAGCGGTACTCCCCAAAGAAGGCCGCGGCGTCTTCGGGGCTCGCGAGGGCCCGCTTCAGCCGGGCGGTGAGGACGCCGATCGTGCTGTAGGCGAGCCCCCCCACCGGGGGGACGCTCTCGTCTCCGGTCATGTAGCCGACAGACTGGCCCAGCACAAAGTCCGGATAGTTTGTGTTGTCCCGGTCGGCCTCGAGCGCGAGCGTCTTCGCGGTCAAAATTCGGGGCTGGGTGCACAGGACCCCGGCACCAGTGAACTGCGCGGACCGCTTGCCCGATCGCGCGGCGGCGACCCCCGAGGCCTCCCCCCGCATGAGCCGAAACACGAACGCGGGCATCACCGTCGACTTTCCCGCGCCAGTTTCGGCCTGAACAACGAGAACCCGGTCCAGCGCCGACCAGCCCCGTGCGGGGTCGGCCGGCCGCGCCCCAAACTCCGGGATTCGGCGACGAAGCCAGCGAACGATGTACTCGATCGGTACCAGGGGGTCGAGCTCGGCCTGGGGTGCCCCCCCGGAGATCTCCGCGAGGTTGCCCGCTACTAGAAGGGTCGGCTTGCCCATCGCGGTCCTATACGCGGCAAAAACACGGGCCTTCACTGCGGGCAAGTTGGCTCTAACGCCGGAGACGCTAACTGGCTCACAAAAACGCAGACGTTTGTGGCGAAGTCAACCGGGGCCCTAGCGCCGGAAGTCGAGCGGAGAGCGCCCGTCCTTGGATGGTATGTCCGAGCGAGCACCGGCTTCGAGCAGCAAACGTGCTAGTTCGGGCCGATCGTGGTAGTACGCTAAATGGAGAGGAGTGTTTCCGTGCTCGTTTTTCGCGTTGACGTCTGCGCCCGCCTCGACCAGAAGTATTGCACACGCCCCGGCGTTGAACGTGATCGCAGCATGCAGGGCAGTGTGGCCGCCCGCGTCGGTAGCGCTCTTGTTCGCTCCTGCGAAAAGCAACTTCTGGACTGTGTCTGGCTGCCGGAGCCTGCAAGCCGTGTGTAATGGAGAGTAGCTGACGAATTCAATGCACTGTTGGGACAGCATGTTGTGGCAATACCAGCGCCGGGGGATTCAAACGAGACCAGTCGCACGCGCCACGACCGCGCTGAACGTACCGGGGTGGTCAAGCGCGGGCGCTAATAGCCCCCTTAAGCTGAGCGGCGCGGAGCCGATACGCTCTCGCCCGGCGAGCCCGCCCCGTTCGTTCATACAGGACCGCGAGCCGATCCTGCGGATAAGGCTCGCGGGGCGCAAGGTCAACCGCGACCATGAGATCGGATTCCGCGGCGGCATAGAGAGGATGCAGCCACCCCGAGCTGAGTTCCGCGATCGTCGCCATTGTCGCGGCCCCCCGGAGAGCAAAGACGGCGGCCGAAATGGACGCCCGCTCGGGGTCGACCACGCACGCTTCTTCGAGCGCCCGAATAGCGGCGGCGGGCTCTGTGTCGAGCGCCGCAGTGGCGGCTTGGATCAGCGCGCGTCCGCGAGGCGACAGCGTTTCGTCGTCCATTGGGGCGCAGCGGGGACTCAAACAGCGGCGGGCGGGCGTTTGGGGTGTGGAGGCCCGCCGCGCCCGTGCAATTGGGGGGACCACGAGCGCCTTGGCGCTCATCTGGTATACACTCCACGAACCGCCAAGACGCGATGCCGCCCCGGAGACGCAAAGACCGGACGCTCATCTTCCCCGATTTTCCCGATTTTCGGCCTAATGTGACCCCCGCCGAAATGTTTCGCGCGGGCGTGTTCGGGGGAACCTACTTTCGGCCCATCCGGTCTGCGGTGACCAAAAAGCGCCACAGCGGTCTTCGGGGGTACCCCGCGGCCTGGTGGCGGGGGCTCGACACCGCGAAGGTCGTCACCGCCAGCGAGTGCGACCGGTCCGTGAACAAGTACGGGGCGACGAGCGGTACCGCCCTGGAGTACTGGGAGACGCAGGGCTGGATCCACAAACAGGACCCCTATGGCTGGGTCCAGTGGTACTGCCGCTTTTATCTTGGCCGGCGGACGGCCGACGACGCCCGGCAGATCGATCGGTGGCTGGGGGTCGCCGGGACCGCGGGACGCTGGAGGCGCTATCTTGCCAACCGGGTGGCCGCGGGAAAAGACTCCCCGAAGGTCCGCCAGCTTTTGCTCCAGTGGGCGTGGGACCCGCCACGGGCCGGGGGGCGACACGTTTGAATCTGGCGGGCGCGTGGGAGAGCACGTTGGAACATGTCCGACAACGAAGAGCCCGATCTCGATGAATATCCGCTCCATGCCGCAGCGTACGAGGACTGGGTCGAGGAAGTCCAGAGACTCATCAAATCGGGCGCGGCTCTCAACGAGCCCACCGAGGCGTTCTACGCGTGCACTCCGCTCCATATGGCCTGCGAAGAAGGCTGCATAGACTCCGCTGCGTTTCTCATTATGGCGGGGGCTAAACTGAATTCCCGGGGCCCAGACGACAAAACGCCGCTTCATTTGTGTTGCGAACGCGGCCACTCGGGATTAGCGGCCATGCTTATTTGGGCAGGAGCCGATATTGAGGCCAGGTCTTCTTATGATGAGACCCCTCTTCACCGATCATGCGCGATGGGCCAGACAGATACCGCGTTGATGCTCATGTGTGCCGGCGCCGACGTAAGGGCCGTAAACTGGCACAAGTCCACCCCGCTCCATTTGGCCGTTGACCATGGCTGCACCAAAACGGCACTTGCCCTCATTGAGGCAGGAGTCAATATTGAGGCCAAGGACTTTGATGATTCAACTCCCCTCCACCGAGCATGCATGATGATTCAGACAGATACCGCGATGGAGCTGATTAATGCGGGCGCCGACGTGAAGGCCGCAAACACCTACGGACGGACCCCGCTTCATTTGGCCACTGAGAGCGGCCTCACCGCACTCGTGCTCGCCCTTATTGAGGCGGGGGTAGATGTTCAGGTGCCCGACGTCGCGGGCTGGACTCCCCTCCACCTCGCCTGCGGAGAAGACAGGACCAAAATCGCCCAAATTCTTATCGCCGCGGGCGGCGATCTTGATATCGGCAACTGCGAGAAAATCACAGCGCTCCACCTTGCCTGCGAGCGCCGCCAAAAAGAAATTGTGGAGGCGCTTGTGACTGCAGGCGCGAACCGCACGCCGGTGACCAGCAAAGGAGAACGCCCCGCCGACTGGACCGCCGACCCCGAAATCCTCGCTATGCTCGAGCCGCGAGTGAAGGCGGCGACGTGAAGCCGCGTTTTTGCGGTCCAGGTGTCTTTGTCGGCCGCATTGCGGTTGGCACACGCGCCGGGCCACCAAGTTTTTGAATCCCCCAGGCCAGAAGCATGGAGGGCCGCCCGTTTTGGATAGCCGGGTCACCGAACACACACGCGGCGAACGCCGCCCTGTCCCGGCCACTGACCCGATCGGTGTCGCGAATTCAGGAGCTCACGCGGGCGGGAATACTGAAATACATGCCCGGGGGAATGTTTCGGTGGGTCCGGCTGCAGGCCGGGGAGCACACGGTCTACATGATCACCTTGGCGACCATCACGGCCCCCGAGCGCAAAAGTTCGTGTCTCAAGGTTATTATGAATGGCCGCCAGGCCCTCGTGGCCTTCCGCCCGGAGTCCTCCGCCTGGGCCAAGGCCCTCCGATTGTACATGGCGGTCCTGCGGATGCACTGCGACCGACTTTCTGGCCGGCCCACGACCCCCATACTTGCGCAAGAGTACCGCGCCGCGTCTCGGGGGCTCGCTCTCGCCATCAAAAACACCGGCAATATGGACGTCCCGGCCCACTCGTTCGCCGAGATCGCGGAAGCGCTGGAGATCAGCCCCGAAGTCTTGGGCCCGGTCCGCCTTCAGCGGTTTGAGCTTTAGGCGCGACCGAAAACGGCGTCCTCAAGCGCCGCGAGCCGATCGCGAAGATCGTTATTTTCTTGGCACAGCCCCTGGATCGCGGCGAGCGCGACTCCGTCGAGATCCATCGTCTCGATCCGCAGGGGGTCCTTGCCGGACGGGAAGAGGGCGTGCCAGTCCTGAGCCATCGGGCCGCGGCTGACGGTTTTGGGGTCCTGGCCGATGTAGTTGTAGGCAAAGAGCGGGAGACGCGCGACGCGCCCCAGAACGTCCGCCGGATCAAGCGGCTCCAGGTTCTCCTTTTTGTTGCGGTCCGAAACGACCGCCCACGCGGTGGCCCCGGCAGCCAAATTCACACCCAGAGTTTGGGCGTTGTTGGACCAGAAGGTGGCCCCGCCGGCGGCCCGAACAAGAAACTCCCGGGCGGCGCCCGCGGTGAGCGCGGTGGCGTTGTCGTCGTTGAAAACGAAACAGCCGGCAAAGCTTCCGTCGCTCGCGTTTTGGCCGGCGCACACCGATCCTACGCCGCCGGCCGTGTTGTCGCGCCCCCCGGGAACGGCCGAGTAGCTTGCGGTCGCGGAGTTGTTATCGCCGCCCGCGACGACACTGTTGATTCCCCCGGTGGTGTTGTCGGAGCCACCGCCAATAAACGAGGTGGACCCTCCCCCGGTGTTGCCGGTTCCGCCGACGATGACCGCCTGGGTGGATGACGCCACATTGCTGGACCCGCCGCCGATGAAAGACGAAAAGGCGCTCGCCGTGTTCAGGTTTCCCCCGACAACGATCGAGTTCACCGAAGACGAGATGTTGTCGGCTCCGCCGCAGATAACGGACCCGTTGCCGGTCGTGATCGTGTTGCGGATCCCCCCAGAAATCGTGCTCTGAAACCCGGTGACGCTGTTTTGCTGCCCCCCGCTGATCACGCAGCGGAGCGAGGTCGCGCCGATCGTGTTAACCGACCCTCCGCCGATCGTGCTTTCGCTGCCGCTGATCGTGTTAACCGACCCGCCGCCGATCGTGCTGGTGCCGTCGGAGATCGTGTTGTTTGAGCCGCCGCCGATCGTGCAAAGCGTGTCGGAAACCAGGTTGTTTATCCCTCCGCCGATCGTGGAACCGAAACCGGAGACGGAGTTGCCTCCCCCGCCAGCAATCGTGGTGTTGCTGGCAGCCGTGATCGTGTTGTCTGTCCCCCCGCCGACCGTGCACGCGGACGCGGCAGCGGCGGTCGCGTTTTGAATGTCGTTGTTGCTACCGCCCCCGATCGTCGATTCGGTGAGAGAGCCGGTGCTCGTCGCGGCGATCGCGTTGTTCGTTCCCCCGCCGATGACCGAAAGGGAGCCGCTGGCAATTTCGTTTCCGAGCCCCCCGGCGATTACCGACGCCGACACAGCAAGCGCAGCGTCGGCGTTGATGTCGTTGCCGGACCCCCCGCCGATCACCCCAAACAGGTTGGTCGCGGTGCCGGTCGTCCGAATAAAGTTGGTGGCACCCCCGCCGATCGCCGCGTGAGTCACATCGGCGGCGTCAGCGGAAATGATGTTGTTCTCCCCCCCGCTGACCGCGGAAAAGGTGTTGGCTCCGGCGCCCGTCGACGCGAGCGTGTTCGAAAAGCCCCCGGCGAGGACCCCGTGGGTGCCGCCTCCGGCGCCAGACATCGCGACCACATTGGACGCCCCCCCGCTGAGGGTCATGTGGGTCGCGGTGGACGAACCAAAGACGGTGACGCCCTGGTTTTGTCCCCCACCGATCGTGTTGTACTCGCAGTCGGAGCCCGTGCTGTTGACGACGGTGTGGGAACCGCCGCCGCTGATCGTGGTTCGGGAGCAGGTCGTGCCGATGATCGACGACCCGGTCCCCCCAGCGATCACCGACTGGACATGGGTTCCGCTGATCACGTTGGTGAGCCCCCCGCCGACCGTCGACTGCGCGCTCGCAGTGGAGATCGAGTTACTTTGGCCCCCACCAATCGCGGATTCAGCGGCGGCGGCCGTGTTCGAGCTGCCCCCGGAGACGGTCCCAGCGGCCCCCGAGACCAAGTTGCTCAGGCCGCCACCAATCGTGCTGTTCGAGGCGCTGGCCGTTGTGTCCAGCCCGAAAGCGATCGAGCCGGTGCCGCGCGAGCCGTCGTCCCATTGGGCGCCGGAAGTTGAGCCGGCGCGGAAAGCCCCCTTCGCCTTGTCAAAGAGAAAACGGGTGCCGGTGGCCCCCTCGAGGGCCTGGTTGCCAAACACGTAGTGCTCAAAGCCGTCGTAGCCAGCGGCGGCCGCGTCCTGGCGGGTGTAGTTCGTGAGCGCGGGGGCGCCGACCACGCCGCCGACATTTTCGAAAGCTCCACCCCCCGAGCTGAAGAAGGGGTAGGGGCTCGCCATTCACGCCGCTATATCAAGATTGAACACTCCGGGCCGGTTATACACACCGGTCACGCGGACATACCAGGCCCGGACATGCCGAAATCGCCCACGCTTCGTGACCACCCGGCCGCCTCGCCCGCCGGCAAGCTTCCCGCCGCGCTCCGGCCAGTCCCCGACACTGGGCCGGTCGACGTGTACGATCGGGCACGCGAGACCCGCATGCTGTGGCGGGACGCCCAAGGTATCGAGAGGGGGGTCGGGGTTTTCTCCTGTCCCGACAATGGGAGCGCCCGCTTTCCTAGCCACCGGCCGTGCACCCTTGAGCCCGCGACCGAGGCCGACGCTAACTGGGGCCTAATCGCGGTGCTGGACGGCAAGACTGCTGGCGGCGAACCCCTGGTTGGGGGACCGGACGTTCGGGTCACGGTCCTGATCGTTCCCACCCGTCGGTGCGCTCTCGCGATCGAATTCCACCGCGACCGGGCCCAGTTTTGCGCCGCGTATCCGGTGTGTCTGTCGCGGTACCGGGCCGCGCTTAAGGCCCACAGCGACGCCACTTCGGTGACCGACTGGGGGGCGGCCAAGGGCCTCCTCTTGTATTCCCTGGGACGCGACCCCGAAAAGCTCGCCGCCGATCCCGAGCTTCGCGCTAAAGTAGCGCGGTATCGCGCGACCCGAGTGCACGCCATCCGCGCGGTTCAGCGCGGAATCGACCGGCTTATGCAGCATGTAGTGGAAGAGCGCGCCGCGTCCGGCTGTCGAAACTCCTGTGTGGCGTGTGTCGCCAATTTTGTTGCCCGGCACGAGGTCTCGGCCCTGATCGCGGCCGCGGGGGTGGGACACTCCCACGAGACCAACAACGAAGTAACGACTCTCGCGCTGGCCTGGTGGGCGGCCTTCGAGGCGTATTTCCGGGACCGAGACCGTGATGGCCCATTTTCCAGGCGGCAGTCCGGCCGCGTAATCGACCCGATTCTGGATTACAACAAATAAATAAAAGGGGCTGAGCAGCACTTTGTGCGTTTGAAACCCTGCATCATGGCCAACGGGTGCGACCGTATTTGCCAAAATAAAGACTCGGTGGTTAAAGAAGCAACTGTTTTTGTATCCTATCGGCGGGGACAAAACACTCCACGCATATCCAGAGCGATATCTACGTAGAGCCCGGTGCCGGCCGGTTCCACCGCGCGAATTACTGTTTTGCTGTACTCCATGACGGTGCATTCGTATGGCGGCCGAAACACGTTGCGACTCGATGGGATCGCCGCGGGTTCGCCCTGAGGCTTCCCGGTGAAATAGAGAGTAAACGGGGTTTCAGACGAAAATGTGTACATGACTTCGCTCTCCAGACTCAGCCCCACGACTGAACTAAACCATTTTGGCGGGGGCTTCATTTGACTACCCAATACAGTGTGAGTGCGAGAGTCCAACCGTGGTGCGCACTCCCGTTTGAATACCTAGCCCCATAAGTATCCACAGGCTCACCGTTCGCTGTACGATGCCGTCCGTGACGTTTATCAAGCCGTGGGGCGAGCGCTCTTGGCTGGTGAGTCACACAAGCCCGCTGTATGAAAACGAGCGGCCCGCCCATGTCGAGGTTTGTGGAAGCCCGGTCGCTCCCGACCAGACGTACGAACTCGTGAATCTTCGCGTCCGTGGTCGCGCGCTGATGTTCGATGTCGAAAAGTGCGAGAACCTGGGCCGTCCCGGCGAGCCCGCCCACTTCACGATCGGCTTTTACGCGGACCACGCCGCTGCGTGCGAGGCCATGCGCCGCTACTGGCACACCGTCGCCGGGCTGAACTAGGCCCATTTGAAGCTCACATTTGTAAGTACTGTCGGTGGCCCATTTGAAGCTCACATTTGTAAGTACTGTCGGTGGCCCATTTGAAGCTCACATTTTGTAGGAACTTGCGCGTTATCATGTCTCACTTGAGTTTCGTTGTCGGGATTCCCGTTGAGCGTCAGGCGGCTGTCCTCCCCGAGGGCCTTGTGGCGCCCAAGGGTGAAAACGTGTTCGTGCTGCTAGTCAATCCCTTTGGGATCGCCTGGCTGCTGGGATGCACAAAACAGGACCCCGACGTTGTAGGAATTGTACCGCGGCCCATCAAGTTTCTGACAGACGTCGAAGCGGCGGCTGGCGGCACAGTCTCGTGCAAGGAAAACCTTGTCCAAAACCTGATGAAGCTGCGGGACCTTCCACTTCCCCACATCGTCCCAATTAGTCTCGGTGACTTTATTGTCCCCTCGCGATACGGGTTGTTTGTGGGAGACGCGCCATTCTCGATTCAAGCCCGCGACGAGATACTCCGTTCTGTTCGGCACGGCGGCTACGAATATCACATTGCATGGGATACCCACAAGTATCCAACCCTCGCGATGGTCAACTTCGACAACCGCCGTATTGTGTTCGTGCCCATGAGCGAGTCACATAGTTGCCTGTTTGCTCAATAGGCGACGCGCGATTGTTTTGGTTAGCCAAAAACGGACGGCCGACACTATTGTGCAACAGGACGGCCCTAGAGGGCGGCGGTGATCCAGTTCGCGGCGGGAGCGTCGCCGGCGATCTTCAAAGAGGTCGTCGGGGCGCCACATCGGGCCGCCGCCTGATAGACGAGCAGACCACGGCCCCGCTTCCACTTTTTGGCGTACGCGGCGGCGGCGTTCTGGGTGGCCGGGGACCGGGCCTGAGACTCGTGCTGAGACTCGACGGCGAGGCCGCCGGGGACCGCCCGGGAGGGAATCGCCCGGGTCGCGAGGTACAGGCTTGTGAAGACCGCCTTTAGGCCCGTCGCCTTGATGAGGGCGGCGTTGGGCGGGGGGCAGCTCGCGTCCCCGGCGGCAGCCTCAAACGCGAGGCCCGAGCGGGCGGATCCGCGCTCGATTGTGGCCGCGGATGCTGTCGCGAACTTTTTGGCGAGCGTGGCCGCGGTTTTGGCCGCCACCTCCGCGCGGGGCACATTCACCTTTCCCGCGACGACAACGGTCACTCCCTTCAGCGTGGCCGAGCGCAGGGCGGCGGCGGCATGAAGAAAAGCGGGCTTCTCGGCGGAAACGCCGATCACGCGGGCGAGGTTTTTGTAGGTGGGAAAGAGAGAACCAAACTTCAGGGCGCTGAGAATGGCGGCGGCGGTCTTGCGAGCGCTGCTGAGGGTGCTTCCGCAAACCGCGCCAATGAGAAACTCGGAGCCGAGGGCGGAGCAGGAGACGCGACCGGCGGCCGCCTTGGGGTCAGTGGCGAGCTTGGCCCGCGCCTTGAGAACAGCGGCGTACGCGACCAGCGTGACATCGGCGGCGGTGGCGGAGGGCACCCCATGGGTGCCGCCCTGAGAGCCGCACTCCAGCGCGTGAAGAAGCTCGGCGTTCAGTGTGATGGGCACGCCCACGACGACGGCCCCGCCGGGGGCGTCCCGGGTGGGCTCGACCCGGAGCGAGACCTTTCCGCTCTTGGCGGCGCGAGTGGGCAGGGCAGTGGCGGGCATTGCTATACCCGCGGTGCCGCCCGTTTGGTGTGCAAAAACACGGCCCGTCCAAAGTCACACAGCCGTTTCGAGTGCAAGTTCGAACTCAATGGCGTCCATGTCCGCAATGGCGGCCGTTTCGAGCTCAATGGCGGCTGTTTCGAGTGCAAGTTCGAGCTCAATCGCGTCCGTGTCCGTGTCCGCGTCCATGTCCACGTACAGCGGAGCGATAATGTAGACTGCGACGGCCACATACGCTCCAAATTGGATAAGGGCGCCCACGATCGCGATAAAGGCGGTAAAGTTGGCGGCGCCCCACGCCCACGCGACCAGGAGCGCGGCCGCCGGCCACACCGGAACGCCCGCAAGACACACGCCCATCCAGCGCACCGCGCGCCTGAAACTGAGCTCGCGCTCGATCCGGTACCGGTCGCCCGCGAAGCGTTTGCATATTTCGAGCACGATGATGACCAAGACTGCGAGCCAAAGCGCGAAGGCCGCCAACAGCGCGGTTCCTCCGAGTGCGAGCAAATGTCCGCCATTGATCGTGTCGGCGACCACGTCCCGAAAATCGCTCCACAGGGCCCAGGAGATCCCCCCGCCGATCACGACGAGCACACCGCCCACAACAATCACACAGGACACATATGCGCCGACCGCCACCCAACCAAGAATGTCGGTCATCGATGCAGCTGAGAGATGTATGTCGCGCGAGCAATTCAAAAAGGGCTTTGGCTATCGCGTTACGGCCTATCGAGCGGAGCGGACGGCCCGGCGCTGGCGCATGCGCTCCTCGCGGGACACTTCGAGGCGGGGGTAGAGGGCGGGAGCCTGCATGCTGGGGGGAAGACCCTGCGTCTCAAAACGGGCGGACCCGGCACGGCCGGGCGCGAGCGAGTGGCGGGGGTCGGTCTGGGAGCGGGCGCCGGAGCGCTGAATTGCAGCGGGCGCTTGGCTGCTTGCGCGCACAGTGGAGTGGCGAATGTGGCCGCTATCGAAAAGAGAGTCCATCGCGGCTATACCGGCGCGGCGCCTGCCGGATGCACGGTTTCCAAAAATGCGGAGTCCGCGATCACGCGCGCTCCTGTTTCTTTAGGAACCGGCGCGCGCCAGTGGAGATCTCGTTCGTCGTGAGGAGCGCGGTCGCGTCCGCCGCGGTCAGACCATAAGTGCCGAACAGGAGCTTCAATACATTCGACCACGTCCCACACCATCTGTCGTTTTGCACTCGGGGCCGCAGCAGCGCGTAGTCGTCGCGCCGCCAGTCCTCTGCGTCCATTCCGAGCTCAGTGACGAGGAGAGGCACAACGCGAGCACGGCATTGCATTGAGCCTGCGATCCTCATGCGGAGCTCGCGGCATGACATCCCATAAGTTTCAGTGATCACCCGGCATATATCCGAACGGATTCGGTAAAATGAGTCCCAGTTGGTGTTGCGCAGGAGTTCGACGGTCGCCCCAAACTTATCGTGCAGGATCGTGAGTAGATCGGCGTCATTCAACAGGTTTGCCGCGCCCCGGCCGTCCTGAAGACGGTCGATCCCGTAGGTGCCACTCAGTGTCTGGAGAACAGAAAGTCTGAGCTTATTGTACCAAAGCTCACATGCGTGATGCACCAGACACGCGTCGTTTGACCGCACCCCAACCACGTCATGAAGCCACACCAGACCCTCATTGTTCGCCGTTTTGACCGTTTTGGTCACCATGTCGGGGCACACACGGAGCAGGCTATCCGGTGTGAAGGGCTCGGCCTGGTGGAGCCACTTGAGCGCCGGAAGTAAACTGGAGCTGCGTACCAGCATATGGATGATATCTCCCCGCATCCAGTCGGCGCTCTCCCATTCAAAGTTTTTCAGGAGCCACAGCACGTTCCACGCGTTCCCTGTCCTAACCCATTCGTACAGAACGTCTCCGGCACGAACTTCGGCGAGCGTGAATTGAAAGGTGCCCTGAATCCACTCCAATTTTTCGATTGGGTTGGTCACGGCTCGCTTCAGCAGTTCTGCGCACCCAAGGCTGACTTCATCGTGAGAGAAATCGCATATTTCGTGAAGACGCTTCATGACGCTCAGCTGGAGAGGCTGAAAGATTGACAGGCCGCGCGGCCCGACTCGAAAGACTTCGGCGGGTGTCCCCTTTGTTTCGTGAAGCCAGCGTAGCAGAGACTCATGACCGCAGATGATAGCCGGATTGATTATGGTCCAGGGGTCGAAATCGTCGAGTGGGTAATATTGGCGGAGTACCCACTCGACTGCAGCAATATGTCCACCGGATGTGGCGCTCAAGAGAGCCGAATATCGATTTCCGAAGTCTTCGGCGGCGGGGGAGTACACGTCAAGAGCTTCGATGAACCCCACGCTCAGCATTCCTTCGCGCGACAGGTGGTCCCACCTGGCACCGTGGTCCAGATACCAGGCTACGATTTCGAGCTTTTTCGAGTAAATGGCGGCTGAAAGGTGACTGGCCACGAAGTTGGCCGTGTTCGCGGCAATCCAGTCGAGCCGCTCGAAATCGCCGGATTTCGTGACTTTGATTGAGAGATTCCTCACCGGGGCGCCCATCGTGAGTGGGAGCGGAATTCGACCAGTTTGGGTCGCCCACTGAAGTGTGTGCCACGCGTTGCAGATGATCGACGGGACCAGTTTTGTGAAGTCCAGTCGCCCGGCGATGCACTGGATCACCGGGAGAACGTCGTGCTTCACCGCCCAGGTTCCGATCGTCAGCAGCTTCTTGGGCGTCGCGGTTTGGGCCGCGGCCGTAAGCGCGGCTCGGTGTTCCTCGAGATAGGCGGCAAAGTCGTCTGGCTTGCATCTCAGGCGGGCCTTCTTGATGCCTTCGTACAACTTGTCCATGATGACTGGATTGGTGTTTATTGACCGTACCCCTTCAATTTGAATAAAAGGGGCTGCCCCCCCGGTGTGTCTTGCGGGGCCGCGCCCCTTTTGAATTAGTCAGGCCGTCGCACATCACCAGAGCTGCAACGCGTGTCGGTCGAAACAGTCTCCTACAACATTCTCGCGGCCCACTGACGCGCGGCCCATTGCCCCGTGGCTCTAGACCACGTGATGATAGGCGCTCTAGTACCGCGCCAAGCACGACGCGGTGGCGTTTTTGGCCAAAAACAAATGGGCGGTTCGTTGTTCACATCTCCAGCTCAAAGTCGATGCGGTCCTCCTCGCGGGCGAACTTGAGCTCCAGCTTGTCGTCCCAGTGGCGCTCGGCCGCGGTCGAGCCCGTGAGGTCCGTCACGCACTGACAGTTCGTGATCAGGTGGGTGGGCGCGCCGACGGGGCCAACGAGCAGAGTGTACCCCCGGTTCAGGGGATCGACGAAGCGGCGAACGAGCACAATCTCGGCGGCGTTCAGGCCCTCAATCGGGCAGATGCCGGGGCCGTCGCCTTCAGCGGCGAAGATGGCGGCCTGCATGGCGGGGCCCAGCGCGGGGGCGTGGGGAAAGCGGACGACGGGGGCGGAAGAGAAAAGACCGAAAAACGACATTGTGTCGACTCGGCTATACAAGAGAAAACATCCGCGTCTAAATTCGCGCGGTTAGAGTGTCGGCGCCGACGAGAACTTCCGCGATGGCCGCGCTGGTGATCGACACTCGCGAGCGCGAGGTGATTCCGTTTATCGAGGACGTGTTTGAAGACATCCCGTACTGCGTCGCCCAGATCGGCCGGGGAGATTATGCGATAATGAGCGCGGCCACTCCCCTCGCGGTGTTCGAGCGCAAAACGCTCGCCGACTACGCCGCCTCATTCCACGACGGGCGCCACGAAACCCAGCTCGCCGAGCTGCTCGATCTTCGGCTCTCCACTGGCGCGGCCATCTACTACCTGATCGAGGGCCCCGCGTTCCCCTCCCCAAAGCGCGTCTTTCAGCGGGTCCCATACGCCCGAATTCAGGGAAGCCTCGACAGTCTCCGGGTTCGACACGGGATCCATGTCATCCGGGCCGCCGACCAGGCCCACACCGCCCGGCGGCTCTACGCGCTCACCCGAAAATACCGCCAGGCCCAAAAAGATGGAGACCTCTACCGGGCCGCCGCGGGCAAAGCGGCTGTGGGTGGCGCGGTGGGCGCTAATGACGCGGTGGGCGCTAATGACGCGGTGGGCGCGCCCGCCACCGGGGAAAACCAGCTCGCAATTCTTCAGCGCGCTATCGTTATTGACCCGTCCACCCGGGTCGCCGGCGCGTGGGCAAAAATTCCCGGCATCACTCTCCCGATGGGACGCCACCTTGTGGCCGCGTTTTCGGTCGCGGAGCTTGTTGGCGGGCATGTGACGGCTGAGCGGCTCGCGGCCCTCCGGACCCCCGCAGGCCGCAAGCTTAGCCGCCGGGCCCTACAGGTTCTCTGCACTCTCCGACAGCGGGGAAACATCGCGGCCGAAGAAAAGCTGCTCACTGGCACCGATCAGATCAGCCGGGCCCGGGCGCTCGCGCTGCTGAACCACGGGCGGCTCCATGAGCTCGCCGCGCGCACCGTCGAAGAGCTCGCTGCGCTGACAATTCCCGGCACCGCGAAAGGCAAGGCGGTCCATCGGCGCCTCGGCGTGTCGGCGGCGGCTCGGGTCCACGAAATGCTTCACCACCGGCCGGCCGCTGAGTGAACCGTTTGAATCCCCCGCGCCAATAACACCACCATGACTTTCCTCAGCATGCTCCGCGCCATCACGGTCTTTGTCGCCGCCGTCTTCATTGGCCTCATCTTCAACTTCTGGCACGACGACGGTGAGCTTGGCGGAATCGAGCTATTCCTCGCGATCCTGGTCTCCGGGATCATCTGGATCGGCTTCGTCATCCTGCTGATCCTCGCGGACAACGACGCCAGACTCGCCCGCGCGAGCGAAGACTACGCTCGGGCTCGCGGGTATCCCACTGGGCCTGATCCGGCTGAGTCGATTGACGAAGTCTCCCTTTCGGCCAGCGACGACTCGGCGACCGACGACTCGGGCGACTCAACCAACGACGATTCGGCCAGCGACGATTCGGCCAGCGACGACTCAGCAACCCCACCCGTGTCGCCCGAGGCCTCCCCGGCTATCACCCGCTCGAACGCCTTCCGTGTTGCTGACGGCGCTGGGGTCGGCAACCTTGTTCCACTTGTCGGACTGATTCCCGGCGGCGAACTCCGTTGAGAGACAGGGTTCTCTTTTTGTCCATTTGAATACCAAAAATCAGTTGATACTTGCAGCATGTATCAGTACACGATCGAGTTTTGGGGAGCGGTTGCGGCGGGCCCGCAGTCGGGCCGCACCGTTCCTGTGTATGTCGTGGCCGACAAGACGGACAGAAAGGAAGTAGTTTTACCCGAGGGTAAGTTTCGGGCGCTTCGATGGGAAAACGGGATTCCGACGAAGGTGCCGGTACTCTACTCCGGGATTTGTAGCGACTGGGTGTTCATTCCCAGCGCGGCGGTTGGAACAGAACTTCCCTCGGTGTGGGTCGCCGATATCGCATGTGGGACGACCACAGTTCCACAACTCGTGCACTGTCTGAACATTCACCCGCCCGATCCCACGGCCGAGTGGTCCAACATTTCGTGGGCCGCCGCGCTTCCAGACGAAGAGCCGGAGAGTTGCAGCCCGGTGCCAACCGGGAGCGTGAGCTCGCCCGACCTCGCGCTGCTCGCCGCGCTCGAAGAGGTAGTATGATCGCGATATGTTTTTTGGCCAAGCGCAGCCCCTTTATTTATTCTTCATTCGCGCCGTCGTAGTCAAAGCCCTCGAACGAGAACGCGCCAACATCGCCCTCGGCCTCACCGGCCGCGAGATCTGCGAGTTCCTCCTCGCCCCCATCGGGTCCGTCGAAGTCTTCCGCGATCGCATCGTCACGAAGGTCGTCGACCGTTTGGCCGCGGTCCCCAAAGACCTGGGTGTAGCTCCGAAGGTGGGGGACCGTGAGCCGGGACTCGATGGCGACGGCGCGGGCGATTTGGTCGCGGGCGATCGCGGTGGCGAGAGGGGCGAGCCAGGGCGACTTGCCCCGGGTGGCCGCGAGCTCGACGGCGGCCCGGCAGTAGCTCTCGATCGCAAACCGGGCGGCGTCCGTCCAGGAGCGAGAGCGGCGGACCGCTCCGAACACTTCGGGCACCCCGGCAAAGACATCGGGAAGCCGGGCGGCGAGCGAGGGGTACGCGCTCGCCGGCACCCGCGCGCCCTCCAACAAAGCCTTCGCGCTCTGGTCGACGCGCGGGAGCCGCGCAAAGAACCGAAGCCGGTTGTAGCGGGTGATCGCGTCGCACACTCGCGAAAAGGCGGTCTCAGCCGCGACCGCCGCGTTATCGAGCCCGGGCTCGGGGTCTCGGTCGATGTCAGCGAACTCGCGGCCCTCGCTCGAGCCCATCGCCAGCAGCCGGGCGACCGGCACCTTCGCCAGCTTGGCGGCGGCGTTCACGACTCCAATGTCAAACTTCCAGGCCGCTGCCGCCTTTGCCACGCTTGGGTCCGCCAGCGCCTTCGCGGCCATTCGGGGGGCGCGGGGGAGGATCCGGAGCTCGCGCATCGTCTTCTCAAACTCCTTGCGGTATTTGCCGGAGTACGCGAGGGCTTCTCCGCGGCGGCTCGCGCGTTCAGCCGGGAGCGTGGCGTCCAGCCCGCACTTTTTGCACTTTGAGCGGGCTCCACCAAACTCGTGTATTCCGCCCGCGGGGCAGCGCACGTCGTAGTACAGAAAGAAGCGGTCCAGGCGACGGCCGGCGGTGACCGCGTCTGCGACACCAGTCTGCTTGGCGGCGGCGGACTCCTTTAGCTTCCCCGATTCCCCCCCGATGCGGTCTACCAGCGTCAGGCCGGCGAGAGGAGTCTTTCCGGCCTTCAGAGCGGTGGTGATCTCCTTGCGGGTCATGCGCACTTCCTCGTTTTTGGGCCCGCGGTAGACATACACCGTCCACGAACCGGCAAGCCGGTGGCCCGAGGTGTCGTACACCGTCTCCAGCGCCGACAGGGGCACGGGATAGGGCTTCATCGCGAGAGGGATGCGAAACGCTCCCGGAATCAGGGCGAGTGCGCGAAGGTTCTTGTAGCCGGCCTCATGGGTCCGATACTCCGCGAGCCGCTTCTGGTGCGCCTCAAGCAGTTCGCGGTACCCGCTGAAGATCGGCATGGCGGGGGGGTCACCGACAGCAAGGTCGGCGTCGGGGATGACGGGCACGGGAGTAACCGCGGGAGTCTCGCTCTCGTCGGCGGTCGCGATGACGGTGCCACGGCGGGACTGAGCGGCGGCGACGCGGACCGCGGCGTCAATTCGGGAGTCCTCCCCCAGAATTTTGGTGAAGAAGCTGTAGTCCAGCTCGGTGCCGTCGGCGAGCCGACCCGGAGCAGCCGCGCGCATATCGCGGGTTACTCCGGGAGGCAGCGTTTCCACGTCCGCCTGACGCATGACAACCACGGGCTCGATCAGAGGTGTAGTCGGCTTGCCCGGCTTGGCCGGCTTGGTGGACTTGCCCGGCTTGGTCGCCTTGCCCGACTTGCCCGGCTTGCCCGGCTTGGCCGGCTTGGTGGACTTGCCCGGCTTGGCCGGCTTGGTGGACTTGCCCGGCTTGGGCGCCTTAGCGGCCGCGCGACCGCCAAAGATTGGAGGAGGGCGGTTTTTAAGCGCATGCCAGGGCGCGCGGTCAAATTTCGCGAGACCGGGGGGCGGTTCGAGCTTGGCAAAGAGGTCGAGCTCGGTGCTGGCGTCCGCGAGCTCCGAGAGCGTTACCCCGATCGCGCGAACCGCCACTGGAGGGGGGAGGGGAGCGAGGGCCGGTCCCTTCAGGTCACCCGTGATCTGGCCCAGGCGGGTCGCAAAGTCAAAGCGGGGGTCGTCGAGGAGCGTGTCGACGCGGGCCCGGGCGGGGTCGGCGGCGACCAGCGTGCGTCCGCCCACGGCCTCGCGGATGGTGCCATACGCGGCCTTCAGGTCATCCACCAGGCTTTCGACCGAAATCCCGCCTAGGCGATCGATGATACCCGCGCGCTCTTTTTGCAGATCCCGGACGAGGGCCGAGAAGAGCACGTTCAGTTTGGCGCCGGCGGGAGATCCGGCGATCGCGACGCTTACCGCGCGGCTGCCGGCCGCTCGAAGGTCGCCTCGGCGGGCCTGGGTTTCGGCGTCGTTGGCCTGGCGAGCCATGTCAAGCGCGAATGCTCGCGCGAGGATAGCGGCCCGGAGAATCACCCGGAGGTCTTCGGCGGCCTCCTGTTCGGCTTCAGCGGCGGCGTCGACCGCGGGCATCCCCCGCCTGGCGATTCGCTTTCGGCGAGGAAGGCTCGCTTGGTAGTCGAGGAGGGGCCCGTGGATCACGTTCGCGGCGGCGGCGGCAAAGGCCCGAGGGGCGACCAGCCGGCCGAATTGAAGCCGGCCGCCTAGCAGAAAAGCCTCGGTCCAGCCAAGGTTGCGGATGGGTTTTCCGTCTTCGCCGGCCGAGCCCACGAGATCCCCAATCAGCCCGCCCGCCTCGCTGTCGCCAATCTCCTCCGCGCAAATCCGACAGTGGTACGCGCGGGCGAAGACGTTCCCCCCGGCTCGGCCCGTGTCTTCCGGAGTGCGGTCGACAAAGCGGAGGAGCGCCGCCCGGGTTTTCTCGAAGGGGGCGCCTGAGCGCTCCAGCCCGATGCGCTCGATGACATGGGGACACATCACCCGAAAGCCGCAGTTGCGGCACACCAGCCAGTCCATCTTCGCGGGTCCGGCTGGCAGGTACTTGCGGAGCTTCTTCAGGAGCTCGTCGGCCCGTTCAGGCCGGCCCTCGCGGCGAATGGCGCGGGCGAGGTGGACGTGGGGGCACTTGTTGCTCTGGGACTCGAGGCGGAGGGCCGTTCGGCGGTCGCGCTCAGCGAGGGCAAGGCGGGCCACCGGGCGCTTCACCCCCTTCAGGACCGCCCCTTCGTCGCCGCGGGACAGCACGGCTGCCGGCACCGCTCGGGCGGCCACCGGATCAAACACTGCGAGGGCGCTGACAAGCTGGGCGGTCCGCGCGCGGGCCTCATCGCGGGCCGCCGCAAATAGCCGCTGGGCCCGGCGGGATTGGGCGACGACCGCCGCCTCAGTAAAGTGGGCGGCGGCGCTGGGAGAATCGCGACCGTCAATAAGAACGGCCTCGTACGCAAGCAGGGCGCCGACATTGGCAATGTCGCTCTCGGCCCGGCGGTTGTCGGCCAGGGAGCGGGGCACCGTCGGCGCCGGCATGTTGTAGATCGAGTCCAGGCGGTCAAACACAAACGCGATGGCGGCGGCGCGCGCGGTGGGCGGGCCCGGGGCGGGCGGCGCGCTTATTGGCGCGGCCGGATATGCCCCGGACAGGGGAATGAAGTGGAACGCGGCCGACCCACGGGCAAATTCCGCGAGATCTTCGAGCTGGCGCCGAAGCGCGACCGCGGCGTCGGGATCCGACGGCTTTGCTGGAGAGGTGGCCCACTCGCGGGCGGCGTACACTTCGGTCACAAACAGACCGGTGTCGGCGCGGAATGGGAGCGCGAGATCAACCCCCGCGCTGCGAACGGCGACCGCGTCCAGGCCCTCGCGCTCGGGAACCAGCACGACGCTGACGACTCTCGCGGGGTCGCCCGCCGCAAACGCGATCGGCTCCCCCCGAGGGTTGGCGGCTTCCCACCGCTCGCCCGCCCGAATGGCGGCAGGGGGGGGCTTATTGCCTTTGTGGCGGACCGGGCGCTCGGCAACAGTGTCCACCGCGGGGTGGACGAGGAGCCACAGAAGAGAGAACTCGGGCGAGTACGGCTGAGCGCTCGCCCCGGCGGGAGTGCCCAGGTCGGCGCGGCCACGCCGCGAACGCGCGATGGCGAGAGCGTCTTCGACCCCCCGCAGAAACTGGTGTTCGGTGGGCCCGGCTTTGGCCTGGAGAGCGCGAAAGAGGGCGGCGGCGGCCGTCGGGGTGAGGGCGAAAAGGTTGGATGGGCCGGTTTCGCGCTCCAGTATGACCACGGGGCGCATGGGCCCCGTTTGATTCGCCCTGGGGCGGTTAGACATCCCAGCGCGCACTATACTATGGCGCAGCTTTCTGATCGCGCGGTCGCGCTGACTAATTTCGTCGATGTGCTGAACGCGAACGAAGTCCAATCCGCGGAGGACCTGGATCGGCTTCTGCCCGTGGGCCTCCGCAGCCGCTGGATGGGCCGGACCCATGCCGGAGGGGACGACTGGACCGAACGCGTTCTGATTTCGGCGCGGCCCGGGTCCACGCTCCTTCCCGACGCCGAACCCATCGAGCGGGAGGCCAACGCCTGTGTTGTCGGGCGGCTTCGGGAAGAGAGCGGCGCCGGGCCCTGGCGCCTGCTTTCGGTCGCCCCGCCCCGGCTGATGAACCACGAGCAGGTGTCCTCGGCCTCACTGGACCTGTCCGCCTACACGGCGTGGCACATCGAGGACGGCACCGCGGTCACCCTGTACTGGGGCGGTGACGACTTGGGCTGGGCCTTTGCCAGCGCAAACTCGGCTGATCTGGGAGGACAGCGCTGGATGGGCAAGTGTACCTTCGCCGAATACTTCTTCGACAACGCTTGCCGGACTCCGGCCCTGCGCGCCGCTATGGCGCTCGATGATCCCAACACCAAGGACCGCATCGTGCGGACTTTGAGCGAGAAGGTCAGCTACGCGCCGGTGGGCGTCGAGTCCACCTCTGCGGCAAACGTTGCTGGGCCCATCGTCGATATTGAAGAGGCCGGCACCGAGTGCGCCAAGACTGAGTGCGCCACCGACTGCGCCAGCACCGACTGCGCCAGCACCGACTGCGCCAGCACCGACTGCGCCAAGACTGAGTGCGCCACTCAGCCACAGGTGCCAGCCGCGGACCAGCGCAAGGTCGTCATGATCTCTTCCGAGATCATCGTCGACCAGTACCCCAACCTCGACCGGAAGCTGTGCTACACGATCGGGTTCCGTCACCCAAACCTGCACCCCTTTGCCCCAGCTCTGGATCCTCAGCGGGTGTGGCACATTCGCACCTACGACCCCCGCGAGTGCCGCGAAATTCCACATGCCGAGTCGCCCCTCAGCGGGCTTCCCGGACAGCGCCTGTTTGGCGCGGAGTGCCCCCCGGTCGAAGAGCTTGTCCATGAGTGCGCAGACGCCTACGTCAACGCGGTGGGCTGGCTTACCGACCCCGGCGCGACCGGCCTAGACCGCCGGCCAAACTATGGCTACATTCTGCGCTACACTCCGCCCGAGGGAGAAGCCCACACCCAGCCCGACATTCTCGTGGAAAGCCCCCTCATGCGCGCAATCCGCTGGCTCGTGTACCAGCGACCACCCGCGAACGTGAATGCCCGAATTGACGCTCCCCATCGGTTCGCGTACATGGCGTACCAGGCGCTGCTCGCCGGCCGGCGCGCGGAGTTCGAGGCGCTGTTTCCCAAGTTCGCCGCCGTGGTCGAGCGCTACAACCAGTTCACGAACACCGTGGTCGACCTGATGGTCCAGCTGTGCCGCGAAGCCTCGGGCCGTCGGACCAGCTTTGCGGTTGCGGTCCGGACCAAGAAGAGCCCCGCCGGCGAGTTCGCGGCCCGCCTGCTGGGCCACGCCCAGAAGTACCTGGGGCACAATCCCAACTCTCCGCACGCCCGCAGTGTGTACTACGACAACGTTGTCCGCCCCGAGAACGCGCTCCTGTTCTTCGAGGCCTTCAAGCGCAGCGAGGCGACCCGCCCCCAGCGCCGCCGTCAGCGTGCTCGCTAGGGCGCCGATGAAGCGCCCATTTGAAGACCTCGAGTCTTTTTTGGATGGCGGACGCGTTTATTGAGACCGTTCGCGCCGGGGACGTGGAGGCGGTAAAGCAGCTCTTGCTCGATGGGGCGGACCCACGCGGTGCGGGGAAACATAAGCGCACCGGGCTTCACGCGGCGCGGTCAGTGGAGATGATTCAAGTGCTGCTGGACGCCGGCGCGGACATAAACGCACGCGATAGTACCAATGCCACCCCCCTGTTTGATATGGTGTCTGGCATTGGACCGAGATATGGGCCGGCCACGGCCCCCGAGTGCATCCCGCTCATGCTGGCGGCCGGTGCGGACCCCAATACGGAAAACTATAACTTTGAGACGATTCTGATGTGTGCGGTGGCAAACGATGACCGTGACACCGTCGAGCTCTTACTCGAGGCCAGGGTCAATCTTGAAATCACCGAGTTGCATACAATGCGCACCGCTCTGATGTTCGCGGAGACTCCGGAAATCGCCCAGCTTTTACTGGACGCTGGAGCCCAGATCGACCACTGCGACGAATGGGGGCGCTCGCCTTTGCACCACTGCGCGCGCTATGCAAACCCGTGCCTCGGAGTACTTCTCGCGGCCGGAGCCGATCCCAACGCGGTGTGCGACCAAAAAAACACACCGCTCCATGAAGCGGCAGAAACCGACAAGGTGGAAGCCGCTCGAGCGCTCATTGACGCCGGCGCCGACCGCACCGCGCGCAATCAAGCAGGCAAGACCCCTGCGGACCTGGCAACAAGCAGCGAAATGTGCGCAATCTGTATCGTCGCGACCAAAGGCGCCCACGGTTAAACGCCCATTCAACAAATACTGCTTTTTTGGCACCAAAAGAGTGGCACCGATGTAGTATAGCGCGAACATGTCCAGCCGCGACGACCACGCCGTCGCTCACGCGCGAAGCCGCGCCCACGACCGTCCGGCCCACAATGGCCGGCCCGACGGCTCCGCCCCAGGCGCCCACCGCGACTCCATGTTCGCGACTGTTCTTGTTCGTGAAGACGACCGTAACAGCACCGAGCCTGGACTTTACAGCTGCGCCGGACTTCGCTCCAGCTATTCCGACTGCTCTGATCGCTACGCCCATGGAGTCCCCCCGTCGCTCGGCGGAAATTACACTCTTCCTGGCCAGGGCGCGGGAGTTCGTGTCGAGGCCGGAGGATGCACCGGCGGAGTGGACTACCCCTGCGGCGGGGCGGGGTCCTGTGGCGGCTGCGCCCCACCCAGCCTGTGCGGAGGCGACGGCTGTGGTGACTACTACAAGCCCTTCCCCGTCGCCCTCGGCTATGCCGCGTACGTGAGTCCCACGGTCGCCCCCTCGAACTTCGAAACCGCCTTCCTTGGCCCCTGGCGCGTGGCTGTCCCCCGCAGCTGCGACCGCTCGGTGACCGTAAACATTCTCGAGCGGATCAACGCCTCCGGTCCCCGCTATGCCGGCTACACCCGCTTTGGCGACGTGCTCGTTCCCTCCTCGCTGAACGCGACCGATCGCCGCCGCGTCGCCCTCAGTCTGCAGTGAGTGGGCTATAGCCGCCTTTTGGCTTTCAGCGTTATGTCAGACGAATATGCTGAACGCGCTGGGCGATAGAGTTGCGCGCGCCACGTGGCCACGCAGATAGCTCGTCAATGTGGGCTCACCAAAAAGCGCGGGACGGCGCCACCTGCACCGCTTTAGGCGGTGCCCGATGCAGGGGCCAGAATGGCCAAGTTTTCGGTTACCCAGCCAGACTCAAGCTCGGCGTCGCGAATGAAGTCTGCACGGCCGGCTGCCAGGAGCCAGCGGAGAACCACGGTGACGATCTCTGGGTGGCCGCGGCTGACGATCTTCTTCAGGTCGTCCGTGGTGAATTCCGCTGGGTCCATGAACTCGACCATCGCGGTCGCGACCTCTGTGCGGCGGTTGTAGTTTTTGGTGTGGCTCGCGTCGAGCTCGGTCAGCGGAAGGTCGCCCTCCGGGCCGCGCTTGTCGAACGAGGCGCCCGCTTCGACCAGCGCAGCGATCGTCTCCATGTTGACCACAGCCATGTGAGACAGCATGGTGCCCTTCTTCAGTTCAAGGCCGGGATCGGCGCCACCCTTCAGAAGCTGGTTCACCAGCGTGAATTGCTGTGCGGGGCACGGGGTGGAGATAGCGAGCGCCAAAGGGTTCAGACAGACCCCAGACGCATTCATGGCACGGTTGGGGTCGAAACCCTCGGCGGGGTTGCTTGAGAGCGGCAGCCCGTCGATGTTCAGACTGTTGTCGTTCAGGCAGTGCATCAGATAGGTGCAGTCAGCAGCGTCGGTGGACTGGTGGAGCTCAATAATGGGGATGAACTTGGCGGCTCTTTCGTAGCCAATCTTGAACCACACTGGGTCGGTCTCGTGCCGGAGAAGGCCCATTGCGGGACTCTTTGCGAGCACGGCGTCAACACAGCCCCAGAATTTGCAGGACGCCATCATGGCGAGAGACGCCGGAGTCACAGCGAGCCCCGCGTCGATCATCTGGCGAACCGCGATGCAAGACGCACAGTTCACGATTTTTGGGGAGAGCGTGGCGAATTTACTCCCTTCTTGCTCCAAAGCAGTGGAGAGAAGCAGCTCGCACGAGATACTATTGACGACCGCCTTCAGCACCTTTTCGTTGACACGGAATCCGGCCTCCAGAAGCGCCTTAACGGCCCCAGACTGCTTGGTTCGTAGCAAGCCCTTGAACTCCTCGAGCGTGAAGCTGTTGGGACCGGTCGCGGCGAGCTTCTTTTGAAACTCCTCGACCGACATAAACGGGGTGGTGGGTGCATCCATTACCGCGCTGAGACGGTCGGACATCCCCGAGAACATCTCGGAAATGTCCGACGAATCCCCACCGGAGAGAGCGGCGCGCAAAGCGAGAAGTTCAGCGAGATGAGAGCTCATAGTGTTGCAAAGCGAATGAGTACTTAGTGGCACTGTCCTTTCAAACGGAATTCACGGTAGTATCAAAATTTGGCACGATCGCACGAGAAAGGATCAACGGTGTTCAATGCTAAAATGAAAGGCGAACTTTTTGAATGTCCCGCGCGCTTTACAGAAATGTCCGCGGTGCGCTCTACAGCGATGTCTTTGCATCGTGCTGCGAAAGAAGGCGACCTCGCGACATTACAGCAGTTGCTCGGCGCGCACTTGTCGACATGGAAGGAAATACGCCTGCTGATCATGCAACCAGTCCCAAAATCTTGGCTCTATTGGAATACCAGTGAAGGTGCCATTTAAACGGTGCTGTGTTTTTTACGTCACAATGATGCATCAAGCGGCCAAAGTATTTACAAAGTTTCCGTTTGAATTGGCCTTGCCAAAGGATACTCGCGCCGACAATGCGCGACACCACGCACAAGATGGAACCACGCGCGATTAGCGATTATGGGACGATTTCTGGGTGGTTTCTGCTCGCGGGGATGGCGTGGCAGTCCATCCGCGACGGGGTGCATGGGGGGACGGAACAAAAAGGCTCTCGCCCGTACATTCCGCGCTCGCGTCCCAATGGGCTCCTTTTCATTGGCACCGTCGGACTGGTCTCGTACATGTGGCTAAAGTCCCAGGAAAACTGACCGCGACAAAACTTTGACGGCGACAAGTCGGGCGACTGTCACTTAAGGGGATTGCACCCTTTGACCCCGTGAGACTCACCCGGGCCACCCTTTTCTTTTTATCGGCGCCGTTAGATGCGGGGCGCCTGCCGATAGAAGCGGCCGATGATTTCCACTATCGCCCGTGGAGTGTTTGGGGTCTACTTTACTTATGCCGAAGTCGACATGATGTGGCGCCGGTGGCTCACTGGAGACGCCAGCGCCGCGAGCGACGCCCTGGACGACGACGATGACGCCCCCGGAAACTGGTTCATTGGGCAGGCGCCGGAATGGGGCCTCGAGGGGGGCTTTGGGAGCTGGACCAGTCTCCAGAACGACAGCGAGGATCTGTATTTCGTTCATCTCCCCAACGCGCCGGTGCTTGAGGGCACCATTTCCGACATTGCGGGCGGTTTGGCCGCGCTTGTCGACCTTGACGTGTCCAATTTGGAACAATTCTGCTCTGAGTTTCTTCTCCTCACGTCGCTTCCAACTCCCGAGTACCGGACGATGAAGGTTTTGGAGTAGAGCGAACGCAAACTACTGTAGTGACGCACACTACTGAAGTAACGCAAACTACTGAAGTAACGCAAACTACTGAAGTAACGCAAACTACTGAAGTAACGCACACTACTGAAGTAACGCACACTACTGAAGTAACGCAAACTACTGGAGCCGTGCGAAACATTATGAAGTCGCGGACCACCCGTATTCGATCTCAGCAAAATCGCCGGTAGGAAGCCGGAACTTGGCCCGCCAGCCCGGGCCCAGGCCGTACTGGTACTTGATGGCCGCGCGAATAACCGGCCGAGGTAGCTCCCCAAAGGCGACCCCACTCTCCTCCAGCCACGCCGCGAGTTCTTTCCAGCGCGCTGATCGCGCCGCCGATGGCTGCGGCACAAATGGGGTGGCCACCGGGGCATTCACCGCTTCGCCAGCGATCGACTTCCAGCGCGCAATACGCGCGCTGATCGAGTTTGTGACAGCGGGAATGGGCAAGGCGTGACCCTTTTTGTCGACCGGGGATGCCATCTCCAGCTCGAGGTCAAAGTCGGGCGCGCGGGGCGGAGGCGGCGGTGGAAGAGGGGCAAACTGGAAATAGGTGTCCGGGCCGCCGAGCAGCCCCCGCTGGGCCATGTTCTGTTCGGCCATTTGCGCGGTGGCCCGGACCGCGGACCCAATGACCAAATATCGCGAGCAGGGAAGCGTGCCGATTTCTACGGAGCCCACGGTCTCCACGGACACCGCAAGATCAATATGAATCTGCCACCCTCCAGGGGCGGCGATCATAAGCGTGGACGGGCTCCCCACGTGGACATATTTTGCCACCTCGCGCTCATACGCGCCAATCAGCTCCGCGCGTTCAGCGATTGCGTCGCCCCCCAGCGAAGTCCGCGCGAGAGACTCCGGAATCTCAATATCGAGATAGGGCCGGACCGCACGGTCCAGCCGGGCAGCGTAGATCCGGCGAATGTCCTTTGGAGGAACCTCGATCTCCCCCCGACGCACCTTCTCGATAAGCTCGGGCAGCGGACGGGTGGAGACCGAACAGCTCGCCATCGTGATATACAGAGCCATGGGCCTTCTACAATAGGGAGAGCTAACATCCCTCCCACAGGAGTTGATCCCCTCGAAACCCATCGCGCAAAGCGCGGCATCGAGCAAGGGCGGGAATAAAATAGCGCGCAAAGCGCGGCATCGAGCAAGGGCGGGAATAAAATAGCGCGCAAAGCGCGGCATCGAGCAAGGGCGGGAATAAAATAGCGCGTAAAGCGCGCAGGGGAGCGTGGCTCCCCCAAAAAGATACAGGGCCTACGCCGCCCATCTGCGAAATAGACTCTGCCTGGCCCCTCCCGGGGAGAACCCGTGTGCCGCGCGCGCCAGAACATCAAACGCGCGCGAGAGCGCCGGGCAGGGACTTTGGGCGGACATGTCACGCGGGGGTAGCGGCCGTGCTTACCGGGCGTTCCTCTCTCGCTCACTCCGGAAGCGCATCGCCGATGGCGCCGCACGATCTCTCGACCGAAAACGGCGACCCGGTGGCCAAGCCACCTCGACGGGCGCCCCAACCGCTACGAGATCTTGAGCCGGTGGTCTAACTTGTTGGGCTCACCCGCGGTTGGTCACACTCGGCACTAACTTGCTGTCGCTAACAGTTCGAGCCCGGCGCTCGCGTCGACGGCCGCCCACATCACTTCCACCGGCTTGGACGCAAACAGCTCTTGGCGCGTCGCGGAGACGATCGTTTCGTCGAACGGAGACACCTTCACGTCTTCCATGACGATCGCGTGGAGGTCATTGTTTCCGTATGGTCGCGAATCGAGGTAGCCACCGGAGATTGAGTTGATCGTGAACGGGACCTCGGCGACAAAGGCGTAGGTGTGCCCCGGAACAATGGGTAGCGGAAATACCAGCGGCTTGTACTCGGCCATCGCGGTAGTGCATTTGGGCGCGGCCGCTCTAAGCTAGGACCGTCGAGGCAAAAATAGAAGGGACTTATCCTTCTGAAAGTCCGAAGCATCTGATCACTTGATTGTGATGCTCTCCAGCCCGATCGCATTCAGGCTGCTGCCGGCTTCCATGGTCATCTCTGCACGAGAGTCACCGAGAGACAGTGTGGTCGTCTTCTTGAAGTGGATGACCAAGGCGTTGGGTGGGGTTGCGGCCTTGGCCAGCAGCTGACCAATCTCAGCGGTCTTGCCCACCGGGGGACGGCCCCGGTTGTCGAGGATGGACGGGTCAGCCCCATACTGCAGGAGCAGCTCAACGAGTTCCTCGTTGGAGGACGCCGCGTAGTGAAGAGCAGTCTCTCCGTTGACAGGGTTTTTTTGGTTGGCATCACATCCAGCTTCCAGCAGAAGAGAGGTAAACACGGTGCCTTCGTTGTCGAAGTCAATACAGATCGCAGTGTCCAGAAGAAGCCCATTGGCAGACGTGGCGCGCAAATCCGCGCCTTGCTCAATGAAGAACTTCACCATCTTGACGTCTTCTCGTCCGATGGCTGCGTTGAGCGGAGTTGTACCGTACAGGTCCTTGCTCTCGATGGAAAGCCCCATATCGACGAGCATCTTGGCCCAAGCGGGATCCTCGGCGGTGTGGAGAAGAGTGTTCTTGTACCGATCGCGGAAAGCGAGGAGGTTCTTCATCATCAGAGGCAGATTGGTTGGTGTGATGGGAGACATGATAGCGAGAATATGCGAACGTAAGTGGGCGCGAAGGGTGTTTCTGGCACGAGCGATTCAAATGACGCACACACCAAAAAGCTGGCCTTTTGGTGCCCGGACGTGTCTCGTAGACGCCGCGCGTCAGGTTTTCGGCTCAGCCCCGTTCGATCCGCTGGAGCCGGGCGTCGAGGGCCATCACCTGCTGACTGAGCTGGGCGAAACGCTCGTTCACCGCGGCTGTGATCTGGGCGAGGTCCGTGTGCGACACCGCGCTTTGGCGCGCGAGATGCCACGACAGATTGGTCTTCACATAAATTTTGTCGACGTTTTCGAAGTACACCGGCCAGCCCCGGCCGCCAAGGTCGCCAGCGGGAGCCAGGTACATTCCTGGGCCGGCGGTGCCGTCGTCCTTTGCCGGGAAGAGGTTTTTGACGAACCCGCCGAGCCGAAAGCCGTCGTTGCGGGCCTTGTCAGTCGTGTAGTAGCGCACCTGCGTTCGGGCATCGATATAGCGGTAAAGCTTGGGCTTGAGCAGAACAAACCCCTTGAGCTGTTCCTTCTGTTCCTCGGGGGTGTACGCGCGGCCAGTAGGCGCGCGGGCGTTGGGGGGCTCGTTGGCGGGCGCGGCCCGGTTTCCGAGCGCGAAGGGGTTGTCTGGCTCCATGTGGTGATATGGGCGGACATATTCAATCGGTAAAAGGGCGGCGCCCCTTTACACACTTGGCCAAATGGTTGCCCCCCTTTCGCCAAAAAGGTAAAATTCCTTTGGCCTAGCGTTTTACTCCGTTTCGCGCTGCCGAGCGGTATTATCGCACGACAGCGGTCAACTGCCTATGGAGTCCTGAGAGCCTTGGTACTCGTCCGCAGAAGTCCCTATGAAGGTTATCACTCCCGCTCGGCTGCCATACAATGATCGAGCGCGGCGGTTTGCGAAGGTCTGTTATCCTGCCGGCGACATTCGTCTTTGGCGTTGGGTAGCATCTGGTGCATAGCGGCAATAGGAGTCAGAGGTGAAGCGGCTTATTTCTTCAGCGCGACCCATCCTTTCTAGTCTCAGAAGTGACTAGTGGGGGATGGGTCACGCGCATTAGGGGGGGTAGTAGGGGGGGTAGTAGGGGGGGTAGTAGGGGGGATATTAGAAGGTGTGTGTGTTGTAATCTTCGAAGGGATCTTGTGTCATTTACTTAATTCATATAGGTGTTCAGTGTATCCGGGTATACCAATTCAAATATGCGCGCAGCGAAAGATTACACGGATTGGGTGTATGGCGAGTATGAAAAGACGCTTCGTCTTGACAAGGTCGAAGGGAGCAAACGTTTCCACCGCTTTCTGCAGTATGAGACTCCGCGGTTCAGCAGCGCGAGGCGCATCGGCCAGCTTCTCAATTTGCGTCACGAGTACCCGATTCTTCGCGAAGGCGTGCACACGATTCGCTTCACAGCTGAGCGCGGCAAAAAAGCAGTCGTCTACGCCGTTGCATACTGGTGGGAGGAAACCGGTATCGAGTACATCAGCACAATGCCAACGTATGTATCGTGTGACGGCGAGTACCGCAATCGCCTGATCCGCACCAGCGCGCTGTATGAAGCATTCGAAAAATACCATGCCGCGACTGATCCCGCAGAGGAAGCCGTGCTCAACGACCTGTCCACCGGAAAACTTGATCTCCATGTGCGAATACTGCCAAGCGGCGAGCGCTCGCAAGAGATTGCAACGCTCGTGGACGAAAAACGCCTCGCATTCCTCGCGTATGTCGCGTCGTGGATGACTAGCTGGATCGACAACCAAAACGGACGCTTTCCTTCCCACACGCGACCCGAATACCTCCCGGTAGTTCTCAAGGCAAACAAATCGGTTATGCGCATGATCAACGCCGAAACGCTTCAAGAGCTGACTGAGTTCACCGACGTTGTAATTCGCGGCCGGCCTGTTGGCGATCTTCGGATCGAGGTCGGGATGAAGAGCACGCCACTGAAGTCGTGGGGCACGGTCCGGCTGGGCGACATTCGCTTTCGGGCGTGGCGCGAAATCTTCATCAACCGCTTTGTCCGGGACCTCGTCGTCAACTTTGCGGCGCCGGGCTTTTCGGTTGCCGGAGATTGGTGCTACTTTGACGGCAGCGGCCCAACCGCGTACGAAAACAAGGCGATGGGCAAGCTGTACGCGCGGAGCGGCGAAGCCCGAAAGACTCTGGAGCGTCTGCGCGAGGCCCGCTTTCCCGCCCGCTCGGCAAAGGCCCCGGCCCTCGACGAACGAATCTACACCGCCGTGAAGTTCGCGCGCGAGTCGGTCGTGTATTCGGACGTCTCGCTCGTGGTGTCGTATGAGCACTGCGGCCCGACTTTCGCGAACCTGCCGCGGCGCGATCGCCGACTTCAGTATCCCCGCACCGACGAAATCGCCACTTTCACCAACCCCGGCCTGTTTGCAAAGACGATCTTTGAGGTCCTGTACTCCTGCGCGATTTTGCACGCCCGGGTCGGGGTTGTTCACGGGGACCTCCATCTCAACAACTACACCCTCCGGCGCGCGGCCGAGCTTGACCTGCCGGTCTCTCCCCTAAAGCCCCAGCTTGGCCGCACCCGGCGCATGCAGCACCCCATCACCGCGTTTGTGGTCCAGGACGAGCGCACGACCTACGTGTTTCCCTACGACGGTCAGCAGGCGTGCCTTGTTGACTTCAGCCGGTCGATCATCGGCGGGGAGTTTGGGCTCGAGCACGTCCGCCGCGAATTCGGCGCGCAGTTTGTTCAGAACTACATCGTGGACCAGGCCCCGGAAGCCGCCGAGACCGTCGAGCGCCACGCCCCGACCTTCACCGCGCGAAACCGGGCGGCGGTCCACCAGCTCGCTCTCGACGAGCCGGCGATCTTCTTCGAGCTCCTCCGGGCGGTCGACTTCATCGCGGTCGGCGGGGGGCTCGCCGACATGATCGAGATCGAGCTCGCGCGCGACAAAAAGGCAAAGGCCGCCGGCGAAAAACCCAAGCACCTTCGCTGGTTCACCGCGGACCCCCGGTCGCTAGAAATCGCGCGGGGAGTAGAGCGCCGGGCGCGAAACTGGCTGCTCTCGAGCCTTGCGGCCGCGCTCGCGGGAGACGTTCGCCGGCCCGAAGACCTTGGCGGGGGGACCGACGAGGTGCTCGGCGGGCCCACCTCCGCCTACGCCGCCGTACTCCGCGAGTTTACTCCCTGGACCTTTGGCGCCTGGAAGCCGGCCGACCTTCAAGCCGGCTTTCTCGCGGACATCCACAACGCGACCGTCCCCCTCACCTACTCCCTCGCGGAGCCCGGCCTGCTTCCCCCCACGATGCAAATTCCCGAGATCAAGAAGCATCGCGGCAAGCGGACTCTGCTGGAGATCATCAACCGCCCCCCGGAGCTCGCCACACGCGCCGAGGCGTCCGGCCGCGACGCTGCAGAACATCTTGCCGCCCTGGAGCCGGCCGATCTCGACACGGCCGACTTCTTCGCCGGCCTCCCCGAGTAGGCCCGCGCTGGGCAGCGCATGTCAGCCGCCCGATTGAATATAGGCAAGCTAACAATACCGCACACTGACCATGCCCATCCGCACCGACGACGCCGGCTGTGGCCGCGTGATGGAGCGTGTGCTCCAGGGCGGGCAGATTAAGTGGGCGTGCTATTGCGGGAACACCTACCCCGGTTCTCCCGAAGACTCGCTGCTGGCCGAGGGAGACCAGCGCGGCGGCGGCCGAGCGTTCACGACCGACACCTACATCCGCGCCGCGCCCACCGACCGCGTCGCCCGCCGGGTGCTCCGGGACTGTCCCCGGTGCCACGGAGACACCATGGTCGCTATTCGCGGCGACCGCATGGAGCTCATCTATCTCTGTCCCCACTGCGACGCCAAAAAGACATCGGCCACGGTGGCCAAGACAAAAAAGTGAAGCGGCGGTCAACCACGCGCCCGGCGCGACATTTTTAGCATCAGCCAGATTTCGGCCTTGTTGGTGATGTCTTGGGCCCGAGCGCCATATTTTGCGCGTAGGTCTGGGGTAGCCCCGGCTTCAAGCAGAAGCCGGACGGCGCCAATGTTTCCTTTTTGGCTCGCGCAGTGCAGGGGAGTGAACCCCAGCGTGTTTTTCACATCAACACTGGCCCGGCCGCCCGCCGCGATCAACATGGAAACCATTTTCCTTGTTCCAAAGCTGCACGCAAGATGAAGGGGCGTCATGTCGTAATTTGTGCGACCGTTTACGTCGCCGCCGGCTGCAATAAACCCCATTGCCACTTCAGTGTCGCCGAGGCGACAGGCGTGGTGAAGTGGCGTCCAACCGTCCCTGTCGCACGCAGAATCTCCGGCCGCTTTACTCAACGCCATGGTAACATCAGGAAGCGGAAACGATTCAAACGGCCGCTTCGAGGGTCGCCTCGCGGCGGACCCCCTTTTTGATCGCGCGCTTTTGGGCGTGGACCAGCAGAAGGATCACCGCAAAGTAGGCGACGACCAGGAACGCGATGAGAAGCACCATCGAGTGGGGCTCCGCGATTCGATCGAGGCCGAGGGGCACCTGGTCGGCGACCGCCTCGGGCACGATCGCAGTTATCGCCTGCTGGAGATAGCCCGGGACGGTCTTGCCAGTGTCGGGGTCGATGCGGGTCGGAAGCGCCAGAATGGGCTGGGGGGCGTAGCCGTACGCGGTGAGCAGGTCGCGGTCAAAGTACCCCGTCTCGCGGTTATTGCTGTCTATGAGGCAGCGGGTGTACTGGGGCCAGGAAAGCGGTGGGGGGTTTGGGCCATACCGCGCGGCGAGCTGTCGGCGAAGGTCCTGGTCGCTCCCATACAGCGAGGTGAGGATGCCGTTTTGGGTGTCGCGATCGGCGAACCAGTTTGCTGGGGAATAGCGGGTCTGAAAGGTCAGATCGACGTGGGTCGCGAGGTTGTTGCCGGTGCCGCCTTTCCCCCTGGGGACCTCCTCGCGAACAATGTCGCAGAGCGACGGGGCCGTACAGGACATCCTCTGGCTATACCGATGCGGCCGTCACCACCCCGAGTCATAGTTGTGGACCAGCCCCGAAAAGGCCCGGCCCTCCACCCGGGTCGCCCCCCTCGCGGCCAAACTGAGCAAAACCGGCCCGGTGACCGCGCAGACAAACTGGTTGGGCGCAAACTGGCGCAGACGGACCCGATCGGCGCGTCGGCGCATTTGCACCGATTTTGCGGCGGTGGTCGCCCACAGTGGGTGTCCCGGCCGCGCCACAAACATGATCGAGTTCGCGTAGCCCGGAAACCCCAGCCATTCGGCCACAGCGACCCCGACCCGCGCGGCGCCCGAAATGTAGGATCCCGCGCTGCAGTATGCGGTGTGGGGGGCAGCGTCCGAAAGTCCGGCAAGAATAGCAGACCCGGACCGGGTGGCGGTCACATCGAGATCCAGATACAGCCCCCCAAACTTGTGAAGAATTGCCAGCCGCCCGATGTCGCACCGCTCGATTATTCGTTCGCACGCGTCAAACGCTCGTGCAAAATCCCCGCCGAGGCTCCGTATGAGCCGAGTGATGGCTGCGCCATCCCAGCGGACAAACCGCACTTCGCCGCTCGCGATCTGCGGCCCAAACGCGCCCCACACGCTCTGAATTTGAGAGTGAAGACGGGTGGGAATTTTCTCCCACCCCTGCCACCAAACCTGGTGAATAAGCATGGCCCGCCTATGCACGCGCGGGCCGCCCATGCGCGCAGCCAAAAAGCGGGCCCCACACCAGCGCGAAATTACGCGAGTGAAGCGCGGGCCTCGCCCGTCCACAGACTGTGGGCGATGAGCTCCCACATCACGTTTGCGGCGGACGGCGCACTGCCCCCAACAAGAATTTCTGATGCGCTCGCGAAGCCAAACCCATGGAGGTGCTTGAGAGCCCGACATATTCCGCGGAGGACATCGGCGGGAACCGTGTGGGGAGCGATCAGCCGCGCGGGGTCAGCGATGCATGTTTCTACGTGCGCCATCAGCGCGTCCATGCACACCGCCGCGCGGGCCGCTCGCTTTGGGTCGCGACAAATTCGGCCAAATCGCGTCCCCAAATGGGTCGCCGAAATCTTCTGTTGCGTGTGGGCGAGCGAGTGGCGGTCGATCTCCACCATCGCCACGACTCCCGGACCGGACTCCATGGGAGCACGGAACATCACACACAACGCCCGGGGGGTCGCTCCGGGTGCGGTGGCGGGAATTTCGGCAATGAGCGCGTTTCGCACAAGCATGATCTTGCCCCGGAACACCCACTCGATCGTAGTGACAATCGAGTGGCCCCCGGACGTGGGCTCGCGAAAGAAGACGGCGACCTGTCCATGGGGACCCGGGGCCAAGCCAGCCGTGGGCGCGGCCGGGGGGGTCTCGCGCGCGGTTTCGGGCGAGCGGATGGCGTTTGTAGCTGAGGCCACGGTCGGGGGAGCGTCGTTTGTGGCTGAGGCCACGGTCGGGGGAGCGTCGTTTGTGGCCGCGATGCCCCAGCGAACAAATGTTGCGGCGCCGAGGCCCTTGATCTTGGTTGTTCGAGCCGCCATACAAGAAACCGCGCGCGGCGTTCAATCGCTGTGCGTCACGCATGGGTCGCACAAAAACGGGCCAGCTTCCACCCGGTCACAGCGACTCCGAGTCGCCGATGCTGCTGTCGGCCCAGCTTCCACCGCGCGAGCCGCTGTCTTCAGTGATCCCGTGGCCGGCAGCGGTCAAATTGACCGCGCGTCCGCCGCGGATGCCGGTGTCTCGCTCGCGGTACGCATCGAGGCCAAAGGTCTGCTCAGCGGTGTCGCCCAGATGGGAGTGCTCTTCGGCGGCGCCTCCCCGACGGCGGGGAGCGCCCTGCTGGCGGCTGTGGCCGCTGTCTTCGTTCCGGGCGTAGTGACGGGCCCCGGGTTCTTCCGTTGCCCCCCGGGTGCCCCTCAGCGCCTTGGTCGGACGCAGGCCGCCCAGGTTCACGGTAGCGCGGTCGGCCGCGGACGGGCCGATGAGCTTCGTGATCCCGGCGCGGGCGGTCTTGGCACGGGAGCCGGCGGAGGCCGGCATTAGCGCCCGTGAGGCGTCGCGGCCGGCTTCGTTGCCCGAAAGAGTCCCGCGGTCGCCCGGACGAAGCCCGTCGGAGTGAATGGCCCCAGCGACCCGGCGGCGGGCCTGGGCGCTTGTGTCAACGAGCCCCCGGCCCATTTCCGACGCGATGTCGTGAAGAACCGCGTTTGCGGACTTTTCGTGGGCGAAGTGGGAGCCGGTGCCGGTGAGCCCGCTCGCGTCTCCGGCGGGCCGAAGGCCCCGGCCCATCTCCGAGCCGATGTCGTGAAGAACCGCGTGGGCGGACTTCTCGTGGTCAAGGTGGGAGCCGGTGCCGGTGAGCCCGCTCACGTCCCCGGACGGTCGAAGCCCTAGCCCATAGCCCCCGACCGCGTCGGGACCCAGCGCCCCAATTTCGGCGGCCTTCACCGCGTCCTCAACTGCCGCATGGGCCGCCGCCTGCACGTCGCGGCTGGAGTTAAGCCCCCCACCGGGCGCATAGAAGGCTTCGACCGGAAGGGTCGAGTCGTAGTGGTCCTTGCGCGCGAGACGCTTCTGGCCGCCGCTCAACGCGACGGCTGCGGCCATTGTGGCCGCGACCCCGGTGCGGCGGGCCTTTGCGGAGGTCCCGGTCGCGAGGTCGGTGTCGTAGCGGTTGGCGCCGGCTGAGCGGCGGGTGCCGCCAGACACGAGCCGATCAACCCGACCGGGCCCGGGGGCGTCCGCGTCGACCGTCGGGGCGTAGTGCCGGCAGGGAACAAGGCCCTCAGCCCCCCCCTCGGTAATCGCGTAGCGGCGATCGACTTCGCCGTGGGGCCGCACGACATACGCCGGGTGAGACTGGCGGCCGTCCTTGCCCGTCGTGAACCAGCGCATGTGCCCGTTGTCGCGAAGCCGGCGCTGCATTTCGGCTCGGGCCATCTGAAGCGACGGGCCGGTCCAGGGCCGCTCGGCGATGTGGTCGTCGCTGCTGCGGCCCATTCGGGCGGTAAGCCCCGGAGCGCGAGCGACAATCTGCTCGCGCATCTTGTCAAAGCGGGGGGTGTTGTCGGACCCCCGGGGGTCGTCCCCGGTGAAGCCAATAAACATCTCCGGGTGCCGGGGAAGGTCGGGATAGTTTCCCCGGGTGCCGTTGTGGCGAAGATTCAGCTTCTGGCGCGACTGATTTGCGTTATCGCGGGTCTGGTCGCTCTCGAGCCACGGGGAATCCGGACCCCAGTCCACGATCTCCGAGCGAGCGAAGTCGTCGTACTCGTCCTCCATCGCGGCGAGGCAGCCCCGGCCGCTTACGGCCGCAACCGCGGCGGGATTGGTCTCTTCCATCTTGCGCAAGAGCGCGTCGTGGGGCATCCCCCCATAGTTGAGACCCTTGCGGTGGTTGATCTCGGTGTACGGCATGGCGCTCCCCTATACTGCGGCTCGCCGCGCAGGACACAGCTCTTTTTGAACCCCACGGGCAAGAAGTATGGCCCGGATGCGGGCGGAGACAAAAGAAGGGGGGCCGTGGGCCGGCGCTCGCCGGCACTACACCGGACCCGAGTTTGATATCCGAATCGGGCCGTCCAGCCAGTCCCTTGCCTGTGCCCCCGTCCGTGTGTACCGCCTGCCGGCCGCGCTGAAGAATGTGGCCCGGGCGGTCGTTGTCTGCGAGAAGGCCTTTGTGGGCGGTCGCCGCGCAAGCCGGGTCGCCCGGGTCCAGTTTGGAAGCGCGCTTGTGCGCATGCAGACCCTGGAGCTGACACCGGAAACGCTGGCGGCCGGCGAGATCGAGATGGTACGGATCGATGGCCACCCCGACGACACTGTCCACTACTACATCATCGCCGCGTCCGGGGGCTAGATCGCGCTAAGCGCGAGAGTCGTTTTTGGTCGTTTGGAGGTCAGGTGCCAACTGTATGGCCCACCCCCTGTCGGCCCCGCCGGGGTATGAGCTCATACCCTTGGATTTCGCCGGGAAGCTCGTGCTGTGCCCTGATGGGTCGGTGTATGTCTCTGTCAACGACGTCGCCAAGCAAGTGTGGCAGCAAACCAAATTTGTGGCCAGCGTTAAGTCGAAGACGCGTCGGGCGTACGAAAAAGGTGAGATCTATCGACTCCCGCCTCCCTTCTGGTCCATGCTGGTTCGGTTCGATCGTGTGCAAGAGCGCCTGGAGCAGTGGGCCCATCGCGATGCCCGCCCGGCGCTCAAAGAATTCGACTTTGGCGAGTGGCGCCGACAAATGTTTTGCGCTTTGTTGCGCGCGGCCAAGAACAAGCAAAACGAGTATCGCGCGCAAATCGACGCGCTCATGGAGCGCGCCGACCATTGGGCCGCGCGCGAAGAGGAGTACCTCGAAAGAATCGAAGAATGAGGCGTGTTCGGCCGCGGCGAACCGGTCAGCACCCAACCCCCCCGGGGCCGACCGGGTCATACTCGGCGATCCACCGGGCTTCGGCCCACCGCCGCAGCGCCCGCAGTTCTGTCGGCGTCTTTTTGTCTGGGTCGGCGGCCGGCGACATAACTGCGGGCGGGGCAGGCACGGGCACGGGCAGCGGGGCGGCGGCCACAAGCGCAGTCAGCGCGCGCTGGAAATCTCGCAGAACAGCGTCGGGTCCAGAAGACTCCGGGTGTGCCGCCATGATTCGGCTTCCGCGTCGGCGCTGTCTCCTTCCTGCACGTATATGAACCGCAGAATGTCGCGGTAGGGGCTGCGCGCGGGAAGAATGTCCTCCAGGATGCGGCGGATATAATTGGGGTAGTACATTCGGATCGACCGGTTGGCCAGCGGGGGCGACTGCGGGGCGAAAACCGGCGCCACCGCCGGGGCAAAGGGGACGATGGGGGCGGTGCCGGCAAAGCGGGGCGCGCCAAACACGCACGCCGAGGGGAGGCTTCGCGCCGCCGGCCGGCCCCGCTCCAGCGCAAGCTCCGCCATGAAAATCTCCATGATCCGCAGCTCGACCTCCGGGGGCAGCGCGGGCGGGCCGCAGCCCGTGAGCTTCTTCAGCAGCAGCGAGACATGGGGGTTCAGGCCAGACTTTCCGAGCTCCTTCAGGTGCCGCCGAACGTCCGCGACCGTGAGAATGGCGATCATTTCGTGCTCGCACTGGGCCTTCTCGCGAATGATCTCGGCGACCTGGGAGGTCTCGGCCTCGTCGCCGGGCTTCGTGTCGATGGCCTGAATCTGGTTCAGCCAGGTGCGGAGGTGCCGCTGGGGGTCAAAGCGCCCCGACTTGGTCTTTTGGCCCTCCTGGGCGTACAGCTGGCTGTCGTCAAAGATCACCCCCTCGAGGGGGCGGACCTCCCCACAGGCTTCGCAGTTGAGGCACGAGTCCGCCTCGTTCACGCTCATCCGCGCCCCACAGCTACACACGTCGTACACACACTCCGTGATGGTCGGAATGTAGCTCTCGTTGGCGTAGGTCGCGGCGGCCCGCTCCAGCCGGCGCTCGTCTGCCCGAGTGGGCGACCCCGGGTGCCCCCGGGACTCGTCGGCTTGAACCGAACGGATGCTGACCGGCGCCGAAACGGTCACTGCCCGCCGGATAGAGTCCATTCGTTCGACGAGATTTGCGGCGGCCACTGACTCGCGGAGTGGCGCGCGCCCAATAAAACGGCTCCAATACGCGCCGGATTGGCCAAACCCGCTTGAACCGGCGAAACAGCGGGCGGCGGCGGCGGCGTACTCGCGATCAAGCTGGGCGACTTCGGGGGCAAGCCCCGGAACGTTTGCGGCGAGCGTCTTCAGGGCCTGCAGCTTCGCGGTCATCACGCGGTGACAATCTTCGTCGTCCGCCATTTTGCATGGCGGAGCGAATCCAACCAGACGGTTGCGGCCGATCGCGAAATTTGGCGGTTGGCCGCGAATGGTTTGATTTCCGGAGCGAGCGAGCGAGCAAACCGTTTGATTGCCGGAGCGAGCAAGTCACCACGCAACTGTTTGATTGCCAGAGCGAGCAAGTAAACGGTTTGAGCGCGGATGGAAAACCCAGCGAGGGCCGCTCTGCGCTTTGAGCTTAGCTGCACCACCGCGTACTACGAAGGGGACGATTTGCGAACCCGGTTTCTGGCCGTCGTCGAGCGTCACCAGGTTCGCCCCCACGAGACATTCTTGATACTGGAGGCTGGATTGCGCCGCCGCGAACTTGGACTTCTCTTTGCTCTCCAAGCGATCCGCGGCGTTTATGGGGTCGACGTGGATGCGTTCAATGAAACGCTCAGAATCATACAAAGTGAGACTGATAAGCGTGTGTCGGGCGTATCAGTCTTGCGCTGCTTTATCTATGCCGGCGAGACCCTGCGGGCTGCTCACCGAATCGTCCGTTTTGCTGACCATGTCCTGCAGAGTTTGGCCAGCGAAGATTTCCATGCCCACTGGCCAGATCTTTCAGAGACTGCGCGCTCGATCTTGGCCAGCGGCAGCGTCAAAAGCGCGGTTGTCTGAAATGGGGGCAGCCCGCCTGTTCCTGCGTAGAGGCGCCCCACCTATGCCCCGCAAAACTCACCGAATCGTCCGTTTTGTCTTGCACGAAGGGGGGCGTGGCTCCTTTTATTTAAGGGGGTTGCACCCCCTTGACCCCCGCAAGCCACACTGGGGGTTCAAAAGGGCCGCGGCTCCTTTTATTTTGGCCAGCCATGGGGTTTCAAAAGACCGCAGCCTTTCGCAAGGCCTCCCCAAGTTAGACTTTCGTGGTGAAACCGGCATACGGCCGGCGACATGAGCGACGATTTGGACAGCGCGCTGAAGGCGTTCCTGGAGGACCCCGAGAGTCTCACCGACGACGAACTGATCGCGCTCCAGAAGCAGACGAACCCCTACGCCCATGTTATCCCCGACGACCGCGAGCGCATTCTTGCGCTTTCTTTCACCAACCTCCGCGAGAAGTACCTCAAGCGTCTCGCGATGACCTCGCTTGTCGGTTTCACCTTCCGCATGCAGGAAGAGTGGGACCCCCCGGCCGCGCTCCGAAGCTGGGTGCCCAAGCGCCGCGCGCGCCCCAGCGACGACTCGCCGATGCCCGAGGCCACCCCCCACCGTCCCGACGAGCTCGTTGCCGGCGCCGAAGAGCTCCTCGCGCGCGCCCGTCTCTTTGAGGCGGCCTCAAAGCGCGCCCGCGATATTCTGATCGCGGCCGAGGAGGCTCGATCCGAGGCCGCCGCCGCCGAGCTGGTGGAGGCCGCCCAAAAGGGCGGCAAGTTCGCCTCAGACCAAGAGGCCACTGAGACTAAGGAGGCCGACCAAGAGCCCGCCGAGGCCGACCAAGGGCCCGCCGAGGCCGACCAAGAGGCCAAGAAGGAGCCCCACAAGAAGGTTCTTAGCGCAAAGCAGCTGGCCCAAAAGGCCAAGGACCTGACCGAGGCCGCCATTTCTGCCTCGGGGGTGGCTCACCGCGCGCGTCTGGACGCCGTTACCGCGTTCGAGGCCGCCGGCCGTAGCGCCGGAGACCGCGTACTCGCGGCCGCGACCGCCGCCGAGGGTAACCCTCACTCCGAGGCCCAGGGTCGCACCGTCCGCATGGAGCGCCCCCCGGCCCACGCGATCGAGATGCCCCCCCGCGTGGCCAAGGCCCTGGTGCTCGACTTCCTGAAGCAGCACTTCGAGTTCAACCCCGACGCCCATGTCCGCAGCGCCTTCGACGAGTTTGTGCTCGCCAAGCGGGTTCCCACCGCGGAGGCCGCCGCCGAGATCGCCGAAATCGCCGCCGCCCACGCCGTCGCCAACAACTACACGCAGCAGCCAGCGCCCACGGTCGACCCCGAGGACCCCTACCGCCCGTCGATCGACGACCTGCTCGCCACGCTGCCCAAGGGCGACCCCCGCCGCATTCCCCTCGAGCGCGTACCCCCCCAGGACACCTTCCACCGCTGGAACTTCTACGAGACGGTCAACTACGACGCCCTCCGCGAGGCCACCGCCGCGCTGTACCACGAGAAGCCGGACCTCGACATGGCCATTGCGCCCTTTGAGGTCTTCGCCACCGACTCCGCCGGGTCCGCGGACTCAAAGTTCGACAACTACAAGATCGCCCACCAGCGCGAGCTCATCGGGGATCTGTGCGCCATCCGCATGAACGCCTGGAACCTCACCGGCGCGTTCGCGCAGAACCGCCAGAAGGTGGACATCCTTGGACCCGAGATGGGAATTCTGAAGCGCATCTTTGAGCGCCACTCCGAGGACGAGCAGATGGGCAAGGAGCTCATGCAGCATCGCATCAAGAAGGCGAAGGCCCGTAACATCGCCACTGCCGGGCCCGACGACCCGGCGCTCGCCCAGTACATCAAGCACGGCGCCGCCGACACGAGCGCCTCCGCCGCGGGAACCCGCGCGCTGTCTCCCGAAGAGCTGGCGCGCCTCGAGAAGACCAAGGGCGATCTCGCCGAGGCTCGCCGCATTGAAGAGGACGAGCTGTACGAGGCCGAGGGGTACGCCGTCGCCCTACTTGGGGCGGCCAAGCGGGTGGGGGCCGAAAAGCCGCCCACCACCGAGGACTTGCTTGTTGTCGGGGGCGGCCGTCTCCGTGTTGCCGGCGATGAGGGGTCGTCCGCCGCGATTCAGGAGATTATGGCGGACACGGCCGAGTGCGTGCGCCTCCAGAAGATCATCCGGGAGCGCGCCCGGGACCTGCCACTGGTCAAGGCCGCCGAGACTGTCGTCCGCCTCTCCGCCAAGCGCGCCGCCGAGCGCCGCCTGTCGGACGACGAAAAGCGCGAGCTCGCCACCGCCCACCGCGATCTCCGCCAGGCCCGAGAGCAGGCGGAGGTGCCCGAGAACACCGTCAAGACCGATGTGTTCGTGGCTGGACCCAGCGGCATGACCCGGACCACCCGCTACATCGAGGCCGAGGCCCCGATTGAGTTCGGCAAGGCAATGGAGGAGCTCACTAGCGGCCGCGGGGCACCCAAGCGACCCAAGGAGTAGGCGCCGGCTAAACGCCCGCGAGACACACCAGGGTTGCAAAAGAGAGTATTACCCCTTTTATTCAAAAGTTGCACCCCCTTGGCCCCGCAAGACACACCAGGGTTGCAAAAGAGAGTATTACCCCTTTTATTTTTGGCTTGATAGTCGGGGGACGCGGCCTATCGCCTGATTGAAAGCGCACGTCCCTCGACTATCAACACGATGCCCCTCCCCGTGGAGCCTGCCCAAGAATTCTCGTCTCCCGTGTCCGGAGCGCTGCTTTCGACGCGGCCCTTTGTTGTCAAGTATGACAGGGGGGTCGTGGCGGCCGTGAAGGCCCACACCGAGCGCGAGGCCGCGATGCACGCCCAGACGGAGCTGGACGAATTCCTGGACGACCCCGGTGCGCGCGGAATCATTGAGGCCGCGCGCGCGGCGATTGCCGACGCCGACGATCTGCTCTGTGCGTACGCGTATGTGTGCCTTTCGGGCGAAACCTACACGCCGGTTCCATGCACGACCCCCGCGACTATCGTGTTTTGCACCCCCGAAGAGTGGACCATTCCCGGGTGGGTGCTGGAAGAGCAGATTTCGCGACTCAACGCTCTGGAAAACGCATGTGGGCCGCGCGCGAGCCTCTCACCCGAGCTTATTGGCGCGTAGGCCCGAATTGGGTCGCCATAAGCGGGCAGACACGCGGCGTTGGCGCGCATGCGCAAAAAGACAAAATTACGCGAGCGCGTTCTTTGCCTGACCAGACGGCATCATCATTTTTTGCAGGTCGTGGCTGGCGTAGTACGCGCACAAATCGGCGGGTGTCTTTCCGCCTGTGTCGCGGACCGAACGCGAAGCGCCTTCCATCACCAACAGTTTGGCGACCTCTTCTCTGCCACTAAAGCACGCAAAGTGGAGAGGAGTGCGGCCGTTCCGGCTGCGCGCGTGTATGTCAGCCCCCGCCTCGATTAGCCGATCGACTACCGCGAGGACATGGCTAGAGCAGGCTAAGTGAAATGGGCGCACGCCAATTTCGTCGCGCATGTCAATGTCTGCGTCGCTTTCGAGTAACAGCTCGACGGCAGCAAGATTCCCGTTGCGGCAGGCATAGTGGAGCGGAGTCCACCCGCCGCGGTTTTGTGCATGAATGTCTGCGCCGCTTTCGAGCAGCAGTTTGGCGAGTGGAGCCTGGCCAATGTTCCTGGAAGCGTAGTGCAGCGGGGCGTCGCCGCTGGTGGACACCGCATTCACGGTCGCTCCCGCTGCAAGCAGCATTTGGGCGATTTTGGTCCGGTTTTTCTGAGGGTGTGAGCCGCGGGGCGGCACGACAGCAGTGCACCAATGCAAAGGAGTCCACCCAGACAAGCGGTCGAGCGCATTAACTTCCGCGCCGGCGATGAGCAAAGCCGCAACGATTTCGGGTGTCCCAAGTTGACACGCGTAGTGGAGGGGGGTTTTACCGTCGCCACATAACAGGTTCACATCGGCTCCAGCCGCGATGGAGTGCTGAACTTTGGCGAGGGCGCCCTCCTTCACAGCGATATGAAGAAGAGAAAGCATGATCGTAACACGCGCGACGGATTCAAATTTTAGCGATCTCGCTGGCAAAAATACACCGACCCTCGGATACAGGAAGACGCCACCAAAATATGTACATGGCCTATGCCCCCCAGCAGAGCACCGCTTCAGCCGCGTCGAGCGCAAACCGCATGCGGCACGGGCGATCCTTTACCACGTGTAGGTCCACCACATACCAGTACTCGGCCGCCGCCGAGTCGACGAGCGCGGTGCTTCGAAACCCGCTGGCGGGGTCAGCGTAGCTCTCGAACAGCGTGAACGGCGCGCGGGCCGCGGCCCACTTCGCGCCCGGGGGAACAACGACTCCGATCGGCTGGTCCCCATCAAGAATGGCTGCTGGATGGCGCATGAAGTCGCGCTCGGTGGCGGTGGAAGGGTATTCCCCGGCCGCGTTGGTCGCGGTCCACACAAATGAGGCGGACCAACCCACCCAGCCGGGGGGAATTTGGGCGGCCGCGGCCCCGCCGGTGAAGGGAACCGCGCTCACCGTGAGCTTGGCCGCGAGAGAGGCGCACTGAGCGTAGTACGTCGTCTGCCAGTCGCGTGTTCCGGTGCTGTCCGCGATGTCGATTTCGAGGCCGGGAAGAATCGTCGCGGCTCGGTCGACGCGGCTCACCGGAAGCACGACAACGTGCCGCCCGGAAGCGCGCCCGGAAGCGAACGTCTCGCCCTCTTCCGTCCTGAGCCGAAAGGGGGCGGTCGATTCCAGGTGGCCGGTTCCCGCAGGCACCGCCACCGAGTACTCCGCCGACGGCCGGGCGCCCCGAACGAGATACACGCGCTTCATGCCGCTCGTATATAGGGCGCCAGCCCGCCGCCAGTCAGTAAACATGGTTCTGGTGTTAGGAACCCGTATTTGGCCCTAAAAAGAGCGCCACGGTTTACTCGGCGGGGCCCGCCAAACTCAGGAGCTTGGCGCGCCACTCGGCGGCCTCGCGCTTGTTGGCGAACTGGCCGAGGGCCTCAGCGGTCACCGCGGTGGCGACATCGGCGCTCGCGAGGAGGCGGCGGAGCGCGCGGACCTCCAAGCTGGTGAGCCGGACCGCGTTCAGCCGGTAGTCGCGAAACGCCTGGACGCAGACGGGAAAGCGGGCCTCGATCAGCTGAAGCACGGCGCGAGAAAACGCCCGGATCTCGGTTTGGGAGTGGGAGTCGAGCCGCAGCGCGAGAAAGTGGAACAAGTTGTGGAGATTCTGGACGACCACGAACTCGGTCCAGCCGGCCACCGGCAGGACTCCCCGGGCGGTTTCGCGGGCCACCCCGGCGCCGATGAGCGAGTCGTAGGCGCCGCGGGCCCCGGCGATCGCGGCGCCGGCGATCGTATGGAGCCCCTGGTTGGTTTCCGACGGAAGGGCCTCGGCGCGCCCCTGGGGGTTCGCGGAGACGACTCCGACCCCGGCGACCTCGGCGGCGCCCGGCTGGGCCGCAATGGCCGCAGGAAAGAAGGGGGGGTCGTCCGGGGCCTCGCTGTAGCGCTGCGAGTACTCGTTGTAGGACGCCGTGCGGTGGCGCATCCACTGGCGGGCGACAAAGATCGGGGCCTTCACGTGAAGCTTCACCGTGATCCCCTCAAACGGAGAGGTGTGGGCGTGGCGGAACAGGAACCGGATGAGCGCGATGTCGCCCTTGGTGCACGCCGCCGCGAGCCCGGAGTCCTTTTTGGCGATGTCGCCCTTGCCATAGCTGAGGCGGGCCATCGACGCGACGCTGCGGTCACTCCCCATCGAGTCGATAAACCGCACAAAGCCCGGAGCGCCGGGCTCGGGAAGATCCGACACGATTGTCGCAGGCGCGGGCGCGGGCGCGTCGGTTGCGGGCGCGTCGGTTACGATTGTAGCGGGCGCGTCGGTCATCGCGGCGGTTAGATTTCGTGCGCCGGGGTGCAGTCGCCGAGAATAGTTTGGTCTCTCGGCCCTTCAAACGCAAAGCCGGCCAGCCGAATATAGCCCAGCTCTCGGAATTCGACTGCGATGTCGTTCGCCGGCCCAATCGCCAACCGGCTTTCGACCACCGGGGCAAACACGTGCCACGTGCAGGAGCTCCGCCAAAACGCCTCGCTGTATCTCGACAAGTCGAACGTGCTGTATGGGCCCTCCAAGTCCGGCAAAACCGTGTACACCAAGCACATCATGAACCTGCTCCGGCCGTTTATCGAACAGATCCTGGTCGTCGCGCCCACCGAACCGACCAACCAGTCGTATGTCGACTGTGTTCCCCGGCCGATGATGCACTACCAGTGCAAGTTCGAGGGGGCGGTAAACGAGAAGGGTAAACTTCTCGAGGGGAAGCCGGCGGTGATGGACTTCCTCGGAAAAATCATTCTTAGGCAGCAGATGCTGTCCGAGATTCACGCGAAGGTGAGCAACCCCCAGGTGCTCCAGTCGCTGTACGCAAAGTGCCGAAACCCCGCCGGCGACAACATCCTCCGGGCGTTCGCGGCCAAACGCCGCGCCCAGCTCGCGGAGGCCCAGCGCCGGGCGGCGTCCCCGACTGAGGCCGGCGACGCGACCAAAAAGATCAACGACCTCTTTGACCAGATGGAGACCACGATCCTGAAAAAGTTTGTGGGCGCCTTTCGGGGGGAGTTTCTCGCGGGCAAGCGGGGAAAGCTGACAGAAGACCAGAAGTACACCCTCGAATACCTCAACCTGAACCACCGGCTGCTGCTTATCTTTGACGACTGCGCCGCCGAGCTGAAGCCCTACTTTCGCACCGAGCAGTTCCGCAAGCTGTTTTATCAGGGCCGGCACATCGGGGTGACCCTCATCATGTGCTGCCAGGACGACACCGACCTCGACCTGAACCTCCGCAAGAACGTCTTTATTGCGTTCTACATGACCGCGGAGGTGGCGATCGCGGCGTTCAACCGGGCGGGAATCCTGAAGTCGACCCGGGACTACGTGAACGAAATCATTCCGGTGGTCTACGGCGAGCCCTTCCGCAAGCTCGTGTTCATTCGCGACGACAAGGCAAAGTTTTACCACACGATCGTGCCGGTCCCCCCCCGGTTCCGCTTTGGCTCCCCGGAGCTGTGGCGGCTCTGCGAGCGGATCGGCGCGGCAAAGGGGAAGCTCGACACGACCAACCCCTACTACGACCGCTTCAAGCTCGAATAAAGTGGCGCGCCGCCGCCCTTTGTGTGGCCACTCGCGAGTTAGAGTTCGCGGATCGAACAAATAGGGTCTGACGCGATGGGCCGGAGCGAGCGCAGCGACCGGGCCAAGCCCCGCCGCCGGCTCGAGTCCCACAGCTCCCACGTGAAGTCGGTGTACGAGATCCTGGGCGCGTATTTTGTGGACGTCGCCTACAACCACCTGTATCTGAGGGCAAAGCAGGGCGCCCAGGGGCGCTCGGTCACCGACGAGTACCGGGCGTGCCTCGCCGCGTACGCGACCGGGGTCGTCAACGACGACGACCTCTACCTCCGCACGGTGGAGGGGGTGATCTATCGGTTCCAGACGAGCACCCGGTTTGGCTCCATCGGCAGCGGGGAGTTTATTGACCACGTCATCAAGGCGTCGGTGCCGGCGGAGATCTACACGAACCTCCAGGAGAGCGACCGCCGGGGGTTTCTCGCGGTCGTGCTGAAAAAGGCGGCGACCGAAATCGTGGAGATCGCCGGGCGGCCCAAGATGCTCGCGGGGATCATCGACGACCACATGAACGGAAACAACGTCTTAGCCATGCAGGACGAAATGATTTCGTCACTTCTGGGGGTCCGCGACGACCTGTTCCACAAGTTTCTGGAGCGATTCACGGGAAAGAAGAAGCGGGGCGCGGAGGCCGATCTGGTTCGCGGCCTTCGGGCCGAGCTTCGTGAGATCGGCCTTGAGCGCGACAAGTACCGCGAGGCCCTGAAGCACGTTCGGCGCCAAATCGCCGAAAGCGAGCGCGCCGCCGCGGCCGACCGCGAGCGCGCCGACAGGAGCGTGAATCTGGTCCGGATTTTGATGGGCCGGCTGCAGGCGGTCGGGCGGGGCGCTGGTTCTATCCCGGTGCCAGCGCCAGCGCCAGCGCCGGCGTCCGCACCGGCGTCCGCACCGGCGTCCGCACCGATCGCCCCAATCGCGCCGATCAGGCCGGAGTCCTCCACTGATGGTGGCGATATGAGCGCCGAGACGAGCGATCTCGCTGGAGAGTCCAATGACGGGTCCGCCGGCGAGTCTGATGAGGCCGCCGGCGAGGCCGCTGACGAACTCTTCAACGAAGACCCGTTTGCTGACGGGTCGGAAGAAAGCGCCTTTGCGAGCGACAGTGGCAGCGGGCTTCTTGACGCGGTCGACAGCGCCTAAGCGGCCACAAGTCCTCAATATAGGGCGATGACGTTTGACATCGCGGCGGCGACGGACCAGTGCGCTCAGTGGGTGACCCGCTCGCGGCTGCTGAGCGGGCTCGTTCGTAATCCCTTTCTGGTTGCGCTTTTGATCACGGCGGTCGTGTTTGTGATTTTGTACGCGGTGCTGGACATGAGCGGGGCCAGCTGGAAGTCCCTCGTCCGCGGGGGACTGTACGCGCTTGTCGCGGTGACGCTCATCATGTTTCTCCACAACTACATTGTTGGCTGCGAGGCGCGGGCGACAGTTCGCGGCGCCGCGGCCACCAGCATCCTCCAGGGGATCGAACAAAACATGGGCGCGGTCCCGGTCGAAGTCACGGGCCGCGGAGACTTTGGCGACTTCGCGCCCGAAGACCTGCTTCCTGGCGGCGTCTCGCTCGCGCGGCCGGATACGATTGCGCCGACCCGGGTTCCCCCCAATAGCACGATCGTCCCAATCGCACCCATCCAGATGCCACGCACATAAGAGGCACCACGACACTTTTTGAAGGGCTCTTTTCACTTGCATACCACGCCCAGACTCCCAAATGGCATACCCTGAAATTTTCAAACTGTGGGACGCTGTGAGTGCTGGAGAACAAGCCGAGGTTGAGCGACTTTTGGGGAGCGGTCTGAAGGTCAGCACCGATGGTGGCGGAACAATGTCCATACTGCATGTAGCAGCCAGAAGCGGGAGCGCGGGGTGCGTAAATGCGCTGATTGGCGCCGGCATTGACGTCAACATAATAAACAGATCCGGTGAGACCCCGCTCCACATCGCCTGTTCAGGCGGCCAAACGGCCAGTGCAGAAGCGCTAATCTCGGCCGGGGCTCATGTTGGTGCGACAGACAGGCACAAAAACACCCCTCTCCACGAAGCCTGTGAATATGGCCACTCCGGCTGCGTGAACGCGCTGCTCGCGGCCGGGGCGAACGTGAACGCGAGAAACCGGGACGGACGGACCCCGTTTTTCCATGTCTGTGGCTCCAATAACACTAGCGAGATAGTGAGCTTTATCGACGCCGGGGCGGACGTTAACGCAACAGCTAGAAACGGGTGGACTCCGCTCCACGAAGCCTGTCGGGAAGGGGACTCTTCTTCCATAAAAATACTGATCGAGGCGGGCGCAGACGTGAACCCGGAGACGTGCATAAAGTTTGGCGGCTTCACTCCTCTGCACTGCGCCTGCGAAAACAATTTCGCGGACTGCGTAGAAATTATGCTAGAGGCCGGGGCGGACATCAACGCGCGCAGCGCCTTGGGCTGGACTCCGCTCCACTACGCCTGCTCGAATGATTGCGCTGAAGCAGTGAAAGTTCTGATCGTGCGCGGCGCCGACATCGCGGCCATGGACAACCAAAGAAAATGCCCAAAAGAATTAGCAAAAAAGAAAGTGACGCTGTCTTTGTTCGAGCCCATGGTGAAGGCCGCGATCTGGTGACACCGACCGCGCAATGATTTTGGTGTCACCACGCGCAATGTTTAAAGGGGTGCACCCCCTTGACCCCGCGAGACTAGCCACGTTTTATTTTGGCCAGACGCGGGGCGCAGCCCCTTTTTGGTGTGTCTGGTGTGTTCGACCAAAAAATTGTTTTTTGTTGGTCTGTGTTTGACCGTCTTCTTGCGTACCACGCTTATGTGGCGTAGCGGAGAACAGCGCTTCCGTCACTGATGAGAAGGAAGTTCAGGGCGCTGGCGCACACAAGGAGGTCAACGGGGGTGTTGGCGGACGCGTACGTGGACACGTAGTTCAGGTAGAACTCGCGGGCACGGGACAGGTTGGTGTGTCCGCTGGGCTGGTAGGTGCCGGGGTACAGGGCGAAGTTGATCATGAGCGAGTGGTCGTCATCCGGAGTGCGGATGTTGAGGCCGCCATAGTGGTACGGCAGGTAGTCGGAGTAGAAGCGGGAGTTGAACGTGTCGTACAGGCAGATTCCGTGGGCGAGGACCGAGAGAGTGTCGATTGTCGCCTGGGGGACGGGGTAGGTGTCGGGAACCACGGAGCCCTCGGTGTAGGTGAAGGCAGCGCCGGCGTCCTCGGCCTTGTACTTGATGTCGGGGCAGGCAGCGATGTTCTGCTTGCCGCATCGGTGCCAGTCGCGCCACACGTTGCTGTTGTTGATCAGGTCGGTGTTGAAGGTGGGCTGGAGGCACGCGAAGATGTACTCGATGGGCCACTTCAGCTGGGTGAGCTGGACCTCGCCGGTAGCGGCGGTGAGCTGCTGGCGCTGGAAGCGGTGAACGCGGATGAGCGAGAAGCCGATGCGCTTGATGTAGATGTCGTGAACCTCAGGGTTCACGAAGATGTTGTTGATGTACATCTCCATCTGGTCGACAGACAGCGAGTTCACGGCGTTGAGAGCGAGGCCGCCGGCGAGCGCGTCAGTCTTGGGGACATAGGTGATGTCGCGAAGGGTGGCGCCGTCGTCATCGGTGATCTTGAGGAAGAGGCCGGGGGCGGCGAACACCATGCGGTTCTGGGCCTCCATGGCGATCGTGATGAAGCGCTGGCCATAGGGGATGGACACGGAGGGCACGGCGAGGCGCACGTCCTTGTTGAACCACAGAAGAAGGGGAGTCCAGAGGTCGGTGACTCCGTGGGCGAGCTTGGGAGTCTGGAGACCGTTGACGACCTTCTTGTAGGCGCGGCTCGTGTCGGGGAGAAGAGCGGCGCCGCCGTCAGGGTTGGTCACCGGGCACGTGGAGGCGCCGCTGACGACCTTGATGGGGACCTCCTGGCCGACAAGGCGGTTGAAGCCGGTCTCCTTTCCGTGGGAAACGTGGTACTTGCGGAAGAACGAGGCGCAGTAGTCGGTGTACTCGTCCAGGGGGTTGCCGTTCACGTCAAAGCGGACGCTGGTGAACAGCTTCACACCCGGGTACTCGCAGTAGCGAACGTTGTCTCGGTAGTTGTCGCCGGGGGTCAGGATGCTGCCGTCAGCGTCGACCCACTCGAAGGTGGTAGTGCCGACCGGGGGGGGCACAGCGGGCACGACGGCGGTGGCGGTCGTGGCGGCGCTGAGGCGGGTGCGCACAACGATGTCGGCGAAGAAGTCACCGAACTGGGGGATCGAGAAGGTGACGGTGTTGCCGAGCTGGGAGGTGCCGGACTGGGGGCGGACCTTGTTGTACTCGTAGCCGATGGCGGCGAACGGCTTGAAGTGGGCGTTCATGAAAAGCACGTGGGTGCGCTCCAGGTCAGCGAGCGTGGGGGTCACGTCGCGCTGGCCGGCCTTGGAACGGGCACACATGACGTCCTTGATGCGGGCGTTGAGGAGCGAAGTCGCCATCAAGAGACGATCTTGCTTGCCATCGTTGGCAATAAGCTGGAAGACTGCACCGGCTGCGCCTCCTCCCATTGTGAATTAGGCGATCGGGTAGCAGCGCTATACCGGCATGGCGCCGACTTGGTCGACAAAAATAATAACGCGCCTTGCGCCACAACTCCCCGGTCAAATTTGCGTGCTCGCGATTCGCCCAATTCCGCTCTCAGGGGGGTAGTTGACCGGGGTATTATTTTTGTTCGCGGGGGTTCGTTCGCGCCCTTAAAGATCTGCATCGTTTTACATATCGTGCAATGAACCTCGCGCCCGCGCCAACCGCGCCGGCACTTTCCACGGGGCCGCCTGCTCAGGCCGCGCCGACCGCTCAGGCCGCGCCAATTGCTCAGGCCGCATTGCCTGTTATTCGGTTTGCGCGAACCCCGATTGGGAGCAACCGGCCCTCTGCGCGCCCCACGACTGGGCTCGTGCATGCGTCGGAGCTCGGCCGGATGTCGCGTGTGCGGGCCCGCCTGGATGAAGCGGTGAGCGTCATCCTCCACCAGATCGACGAACAGCTTCGGGCGCAGCAAAGCAGCCAGACCGGAATTCAGACTCTTGAATACCCGATGCCGGGCTATGTTCACGTGGTGGGGCTCTCCCCGGAGGACACGCTTTTGTATGTGTACGCCAAAATTATTGCGAGCCTGAAGGCGCGCGAGTATGTGGTGTATCTTGTTCGGGAAAAGGGGGCGGGAATTCTCTACATCAACTGGACGGGCGAGATCGACCCCACCGAGCGCCGCGCGATGCTCGCGCTCATCCGAAACTGCACTCGCTCCCGCGACGCGAAGGGAAACTTCACTGATGCGCCGCCCCGGCTCGTTCACCGCCGGTAGATGGACAGCCAAAAAAGGGGTAACCCCCACGGTAGGCCAAAAAAAGGGGTAACCCCCACGGTAGGCCAAAACAAGGGGTGACCTCCACGGTAGACTAAAGGGGCAGCCTTTTTGGCCCGGGCTATGCGCGCTATGTTGAGTTTTTGGCCCTGCCGACTACCTTGCCCAGCGTGTAGCCGACGGCGCCCGCGCCCATCGAGACGAGGACCAGCAGGATCAGCAGCATGATGCACACGATGATCCAGTCGGGCGTTATGCCGCCGGAGGACATGCTGTCGGACGCGCCCCCAGTAAAGCCGTCGCGGCGGCCAGAGCAGCCCCCGAGCGGATACGCGTATGCCCCACAGGGGTAGTTTTCGTCCGTGTCTGGGGTCGGGACGATCCCGTCGACACCCGCAGACTGACAGGGGTGCCCGCAGGCGTAGCCGCGGGTGGAGCCGCAGGGGCGCTCCCGGGTGCCGGGGCGCGGGGGGAGAAGGGGGTCACGCGGGGGAAGCGGGTCCCAGTCAACGCGGTACGCCCGCTGAATATCGGCCTCCCACCCGGGCGGCCGGTTTGCCTCCATGCCGCGGAATCCCTCGCGGCCGGTCGCCTTCGTGCCGCGCGCGGGCGGCGCGGGCTGGTCGTAGTACACGCTGCCACCTGGGCTGTCCACCCGGATTTGGTCGTTGCCGAATTCGTAGTCGGTCTCCATGACGGCCCTATACTGGAGGACCCGTTATTGGTTACCAAAAAGACCGGCGAGGCGCGTGGTCAGGCCTTGGGCTGTCGCGCGCGGTAGTCGGCGGTGAGTTCGTCGACCAGCTCGACCATGGCCCAGCGTTTGGCATCGGCGTACTTGTTTTGGGCGGGACACGTTGTGGCGAGCTGGACTCGGGGGGAGCACTGGTTGCACGACCCAGCACGGGTAAAGAGGCCATGCTGGCGGAGACGCGGGTTTTTGGTGAGCGCCGCGGAGATCTCCAGGTCATCCACCGCGTAATTTGGGGGGACATGGGTGTCCTCGAGAAGGGTCCACTCGACCCCGGCCGCCGCGGCCGAGCGCGCGATAATCTCGAACACTTCCGCGGCGGTCGTCGCCGCAAGGTCGTCCTTGTGGCCCGCGTCGGCGCAGTAGCTGTTTAGGCGGGCCGCGGCGAGCTGTATGGCTCTGGCTCCGCCCGCCGGGTGATCGCAGTGGACCGAAGTGTACACGCTGGCGATCGCGGCGCAGTACTCGCGAGCAGCGGGGAGAGCACTCCACCACGCAATGCGGTGGAGCACCGTCTCAAGATGGCCGTGGCTCCGAATTCCCAGCTCAGGGCCATGCGGCCACACCTCGAGCCATGCCAGAACTCCACTGTAGTCGCCTTGGGGAAACCGGCACGCCGCGAGATGGAGCGGGGGAAGGCCTTGGGCGTCCATCACCACGTGGGGTTCGTGGTTGAGCCCAGAATTTGGCCCCCGCACCGCGAGATACGCGGCCAGGGCTTCACGAAACTCGGGCCCGCCGGCGGCCGCGGCAAGATGGAGCAGATTGCGGCGGTCGCCATGAGTTTCCGCCCACTCCTCGCGGGAGAGCGAGACCGGCTCGCGGCCTCGCAACACTTTCTTGTACTCGGTGTCCATCGTGGGCAGTCCTCCCGGTATGGCAAATTCAAAAAGTGGACCACCAAATTACCGAACTCTCTCTTCACTCAATCGGTCTCCATTTGAGCAATCCATGAAAACCGCAGTGGAGGGTCATTGGGACCACCACAGTGTGATAGTCAAACCGCCCCAGAGCGACAACGGTGATTTGATTGTACTCGTCTTCCAAAGCAAAGATCTCAATTTCATGTGCAAATCGATTTTGGTGCATATACAGGTGTCCAGGGTTAACCGTTTCTCCTGATTTTACGCAAATATCCTCGGGTGGGCGGGTCTGGGGATCAGACGGTAGATCCGCGGCCCGAAACCAGATTGGCCCTGTCGCGTGGGTAAATCGGATGGTGTCGCGCACCGCGAAAAGTTCGAGTGTTGTGCCGAAAGTCCAGTGACCCATACCGCCTTCAGCGGTTTCGTAACCAAAGTTGGTCTTATTCCGCCCAAAGTACGCGCCGGGGGGATACTCTTCGCCCACGACGACCCGAGTGAGGCCGCCAAATGGCGGAACCGAATCGGGACTTTTCTTGGCGGCGTGGTCCATCGCGGGCAGTCCTCCCGGGCCGGCCCATTCAAAAAGTGGCCATCCCGCGGCCAAATTACCAGACTGACTCGGGCGGGCACCACCGCACCCGGGTAAACTCTTCGCAGTGGACGATCGTTGGGGCCTCTATCGTGTGAAAGTCGAGGGAAGACAAATGGACAACTTCAATCCCCCCAAGCTCGTCTTCCAGGCAAACGAACACACGCCTTTCACATTCGACCTCGCCGGATATCAGTCTTCCGGGTAAAACCCTGTCCCCAGGCTTCACAGGGGTTATCTCGTCCGTCCAAACACAGGGATCGGACGGAGGGCGCCCCGCCCTAAACCAGACACACCCCGTCACCTCACAAATTGTGGCATAATAGTCGACTACGACAGGACCCCGCGCGTATGGGAATGTACCGCGCCAAAGGCGCGAATCAGTCCCTCGCGTGTAGCGCATCGTGGAGTCTCTTCGTCCAAAGTACGCGCCGGGGGGATATTTTTCGCCCACGACTACCTGGGTGAGCCCCTCGAACGGCGGAACCGAGCCGAAACTCTTTTTGGCGCTGCAGTTCATCGCGGGAACTCCTTCTGGCGCGGCCCATTCAAAATGCACAAAATAGTCGGACCGAGATTAGATACCTTCAAGATCGCGACGGTCCCGAATGACCCCCGAGCTGGCCGCGACCTGCTCGCGGCTGTACAGCTCTTTCGAGGCGGCCCGCGACCGGTTTTGGCGGGGGTACAGGAAGAAGGAGGGCGCGAGCTCGAGAAGCAGCCGCGTGAGCGGCCCAACATTCCAGCGGCGCATCGCGTCGCCCACAAGGGTCGACGTTTCGTGGCGCATGCGGCGGAGCTTCACCCCGACCGTGTTGGAGTAGCCCCGATAGTCGGGCGCAAACCCGAGAAGCGGGATCGGGCGGGACCCGTCAAAGAAGGTTTGGAGGGCTTCCGCCCCGCCGATGATGACCTCCTCCGCGAGCGACGACCCGCGGATTCGGTCGTTCTTGAGCTGGAGCCGGCGCTGGACCCCGTCGATCTCGGCCATCGACGAGTTGATCGTTGGAAGCGCCGTGCTCACCGTGATCCCCTCCTCCTCCAGATTCTGCACGAGGTTGTCGATGTGGTCGAGCTTTTGGGCCTTGAGGTCTTCCTCCTGCTCGCGGTCAAGCGCGTAGTCGGCCACCGACGCGACGCCGGCGCTGGCCCCAAACTCGCCCAGCACCGCGTCGATGTGGGCCCGGCTTTCCTGCTCGCGGGTTCGGGTCTCCATTTCTCCCCCGGGAATAAAGCCGGTCGAGCTCCCCCCGACCCGCATGTGGTGATTGGTGCCGACCTCTGGGGCGTCAAGGGACGGGGCGCTGCTGTCGCTGTCATCGTCGCTGTCGTCGCTGTCGTCGCTGTCGTCGCTGTCGTTCGCGGGAATGGTCCACGCCGGGGTGGCGTCCCACGCCGGGGTCCGTTCGGGCGGGGCGTAGGGGGCTGTGGGCGCGGGGCCGGATGGCGCGGGGCCGGATGGCGCGGGGCCCGTGGGCGCCCCATACGAGCCGGCGGTCGGGCCCGCTACTGGGGTGGGGGCGACCTTCACCGAAAGGTCGTCAAACTCGTCGGTGTTGATTCCCAGCCCCTGGGCCATCGCCATGATGTCGGGGGTGATAAGCTTCATTGTGTCCCCGGCGTCCAGCGGCAGGCCCGGGACGCCCGTTTGTCCAACCGCCGCGGCTTCCGCCTGCAGAAGATCGATGTCCGGCTGGACGTTTTGGAGATTCATGAGGTCTGTTACCCCCCGCAGGTTTGCGGCGCTCGCGTGTGTGACCGCGGCCATCGTGGGCAAGTCCTATCTTTCGGGTCCGAGAAATCTAACCATTCCGTCTGGCCGGCATTTATCAGACAGACCAAACCGATAAATATGGGCGGCGCCGCCCAAGTATGGCGACCCGGACCTATCTCAGCATCGACGTGGCGAACCGGTCCCTCGCTTTTACTTATGTGGAGTTCGCCCCGGCTCCCCCCGGCGCTCGCGAGGACCTAAGCCGGCTGATCGAGCGGGTCGAAAACGCGGGCCCCGACATTCCCCCTCGCGAGCTCCGCGCGCTCGCCGCCGAAATCGACCGGCTCGACGCCACGATTCAGCCATGTCGGGTGCTCGCGGCGGGCTCCGCTGACCTCACCGGCGGCAAAAAAGTGAAGGAAGTGCCGCTGATCGCGCGACTCACCGCGCTGCACGAATTTCTGCACAGCGCGGTTCCGCTTCCCGCCGACCTCCCCGCGGGCGCCGAGGTCCTGATCGAGTTTCAGATGGGGCCCAACTCCAAGTCCCACGAAATCGAGGCCGCGCTGATCTACCACTTCGCGCCCGTGCCGGGAAGCACGTGGACTGTGCGGACCATCGGGCCGGTCCTAAAAAACAAGATTGCGCCGGCGCCCGAGGGCGAGTGGTACCGGTTCCGGGAGCGGTCTGAGGCGAAGAGCAACTACCGAGTAAACAAGGCGCACGCCCGCTTCAATTTCGAGTATCTGATGGACGCGTGGGGCCTCCGGGCCGCGTACGCAAAGTGTTGCCCCCAGCACCGCAACGATCTCGCGGACACCCTCATGCAGGCGCTCGCGGTCTGGAAAGGCGATTGCTTTTGAGCGTCCCCCTAGAACCTCAGCAAGGAAAGGGGTATCCCCATTTTAGCTAACCATGCGGGGGTTCAAACGCACAAAGTGCTGCTCAGCCCCTTTTATTTACTTTAGGAGCCCCATCGCCGAGACCCTTTCCTTGTAGTCGCTGAGGGCCCGATCGGGGCCACAGGTGTCGTCGCGCTTTACCGCAACCCGCTGGCGGGCGAGAATTTCGTCGACAGACGGCACACCCAGCGGAGCCTCGAGCGCGTCGGCGAGAGCGTCGAGCTCGTCCCGCTCCATATCTCCCCCGTACTCGACACGAGCCTCGCGGGGCGGCCCGGCCGGAATCGCGATCGGCCGGCGGCCCGAGAACGAGTGGCACTCCTCAATGAGCATTCCCTGGACCCGCTGGCGCTCGGTGAGAGGAAACACCCGGTCCGCGATCCAGCGGGCCGCGCACACAAAACGGCACGCGACCCCCCGGACTCCAAACTCGTACCCGTCGTCGGCGGTCCGCGTGAGGTAGCCGGGAATAAAGCGGGGCGGACCCCCGGTGCATGGGCGGTCGCACGCCCAGCACAGCAGCGGGCTTGTTACGGGCCAGTGGTCGAGGTCCCGAAAGAACAGGGGAAGCCCGGTGCGAACGGGAGCCGGGGCGGGCTTCGGCTCGGGCGGCGTGGACGCGGCCGGTACCGCCTCAAGCAGTCGCTGTTCGAGAAGGGCCTCCGGCCCAACGTAATCGTCGAGCCGGATACCCGGCAAACGAAGAACGCGCGTGCGCGGCATCGTGATTATGTGCGCGGCGGCGCTACAACCGGGGCGCCGTTTGAATGGGCCCGGTCCAAAATTGTCACTGGTGTGCCGTGTCGGATTCCGACAGCACTCGCGCCACTAACCCAATGCCTCCTCCCGAAAATGTGCTCACCGGGCGACTGTCCGTGTTCACCTCGACCTGCGCGGTGCACTTTCCGGATGTCGCCTTCTCGGAGATCACCCTCGCGCCCGCCGACATCACGCTGACCCGCGACATTCTCGCCGTGAACAGCAACTTTGGCCATGTGGCGCGCGAAGACGCCCGTGCGCACGTGAAGCCACCCAACCCCCCGGCGCACGCTCCCGGCACGCGGATCCCCTACCGCCAGGGCGACGCGAGCTGCTTCAATTCCTGTCTGGAGATCAGCGTTGGGGTTCCCGCCGAAGTGGCGGCCCGGCTGCCCCCGGCCAAGAAGAAGTACTCCACGAAGCTGTTTCGGACGGGAAAGGCGCAGGTCCCCGGGTCGCTCCTGGAGGGCTCCGAAGACGCCCGGGCCGTGGTCGAGCGGCTCGCCGAGTTTATTGAGGCCAACCCCGGGGTTCGCGAGACGCGCGTCGCGCCCAATCCCGCGATCGACTTTCCGCCGGGCCGGTATCCCGCACCGGTCCTCTATGTTCCCGTTGACGAGATCGCCGAGCGCCCCGCTGATGCCCCGCCCCTGGAGGTTCCCCCGTTCGAGGGGTCGGTGATCGAAAACTTCAAGACCGCCGTCAATGTCCCCAACAACGCGGTGATCAACTTTCAGGGGCTCGCCGACTATCTGCGGAGCGTCCCGGAGGCGCCGCCCGCCCCCCTCCTTCCGATCCGCGAGTGTGTCATCACCGGAAACTGCACCCCGAAGCTGAAGTTTGCGTTTGTGATTCCCGCGGACGAGCCCGGGGCGCCCCCCATCACCAGCGTGCTCATCAACATCTACAAGCGCGGCAAGATCAATGTCCTTGGGATCAACGAGAACAAGAAGGTCTTTGTTCCCCGGATCATGGAGGCCGTCCGCGCGGTGTTCGAGGCCTGCTGGGACGAGGCGGTCACGGTCCTCCCGGCCCCGGACGACGATTAGGCCCGCTGCCCAGAGCCCCGCTCTTTTTGGTATTGAGCCGCCCAAAAAAGGCTGCGCCTCGCGGAGATGGGCTCACAGAACACCAATGTCGCGGAGACGGGCTCACAAAATACCAATGTCCGCGAGGTGTACAAATATCGCGTAGAAGAGGACGAGAAACGAACCCTGCAGCACCACGCCCCACAGGTTGGGCTCGAGAATCCCTCCTCCAAGAGGGCTGACGACATAGCGAAAGAACGGCCCACTGATGACAAGCAGGAAGATGAGAAAGAGGACGACCAGGGACTTGATTGAGCTGAAGGACACTGCGTCGCTTGAGCCGAGCGCGGCCGTTATTCCGCTTCGGCCGGGGAACAGCGGCTCGGAGTCCTCCATCGCCGCGACTATACCTATCTGCGCCGTGCGGCTCGTTCGCGGCGCTGGCAAAAAGGCAGCGCTCGGCTTAGTCGGCGCGCTTGGCCGTGTTCAGCGAAGCGAAGAACTCGCGCATTTTGGGGCCGCCGGCGATACTCGCCGGAGTGGCACCGTTGGCAGTTTTTGCGTGTATGTTCGCCCCCGCTAAGATGAGCAACTTGGCGGACTCCACATCGTCATTGTAGCTTGCCTCATGAAGACAAGTCCACTGTTCATCCCTGAACGCGATAGTGTGATTGGGGTCAAACCCACATTCCTCGAGCAGGCGCCAGAGGAAGCGAACCTTTTGTTCATCGGAAGCGGGGGGCCACTGTCTATTGATGCAATAATGCATAAGATCACCCCGGTATTTCGCGCTATCTTTCACCACAAACCCGGTGTCGAGCAAATGGTTTGCGACGTCCCAATTGTGGGCCGCGCACGCGATGGCAAGGAGGTCCGAATTGCTGTCCGTTTCCCAGTGTGGACCGACGTCTGCCCCATTTTCTACGAACCACCGAACCAGTTCCACGCCGCACAAGGGGACCACCATCGCCAGTGGAGACAACAGCCGCTCGTCCGCCAAGTTGATGTCTGCGCCTGCCTCAACAAGAAGCTTGATCAAGTGTTCGCTATTTTTTTTGGATGCATACCAGAGAGGGGTGCGGCCCCACTTATTTTGTGCATTCAAGGCCACCCCGCGTTTGATCAGCAGGTTCACTGTCGAGAAGTCCAACTTCATCACCGCCACATGCAAAGGCGTGACGCCGTCGCTGTTGGGGGTCTCAAGGTCTGCCCCGCCGCCTATCGCCTGCCGAATGGCGTAGTCGTGGCCCGAGTGTATCAACGTGAGTAGCGCCATTGTGCTTTTCGCCCGCCACATTCAAAAAGAATGGTAGTGTCGCCATTAGTTCGTGGCATGGATCGTGACGACCTCGTCGGGCGCGGCATCGAACCGGAGGGGGTCCACGACCGGGGTCCAGCCCCCCACTCCGGCCGCAATTGCGGCAATTGCGCGGCGGCGGGTCGGGTCAAGCACGTCTTCAGCGAGGAGCGCGAGAAGGGCGTCGCGCTGGCCCACGGGAACCCGGAGCGCCCCGCGGGCGCACTGGGGGGCGGAGCGGTCGCTGGCGCACGCGGCGTAGTCGTTTGGAAGCTCGGGAAATTTGGCGCCCCGGAGCGACGGGTCTTCTACGATCGCGCCGCGAAGGAAGCGGCTCAGCTCCCGCGCGACCGCGGCCGGGGAGCCCACAAACCGGTTCAGTCCCACCCGGTCAAACGCGAAGACGGTGTCCCGGAGCTCAACCAGAAAGTCGCCCCGGCCGGCGGGGCCCCGCGCGAGAAAGCGCCCAGCCGCGGCGTCGAGCTCGGCGATGTCTGCGGGGTCCGCGGTGTCTCCCCCCGCGGCCTCAACAAGCGCGCTCCGAAACTCCGAGAAGGTTTTGCGCCGGGCGATGTCCGTTCCCACCCGCGCGACCGCCCGCTTAATCGCGGCCCGGGCCGTTCGGTTGCGTTCGTCCCCGAGCTGCGCGGCGAGCTCCAGAACGACAAGCCGATAGAGGTGGTTTTGGTACAGCGCGCGGCGAGCGTCGGCGGCCGCGGCCGCCGGTAGCGCGTCGGTTCGCCTGAGCGCGCTCCAGGCCAGTTGGGGACCCGTGTGGCGGACAGGCAGGCCGGCGAGGCGGTCTCCACCGGGGTCGTGCCGAAACGCGAGCCGACCGTCCCAGAAACCCACTACTCGGTCCTGGTCGTCGACGAGCGTGGCGGCGGGAACAATCTTAGCGCTATCGTCGGCCTGCTTGTTCCACGCCCGAACCCACGCCCACAGAGCCTTCGCGGGAAACCGGGCGCGGGCGTTTGTCGGCTTGCCCGCGGAAATAGGCGCGGCGACCGAGTACTCCACGGGAATTCGGGCGAGCCCCGCCGGCCCCTTCACCACGACCGCGCACACCCACCCCCGGCCGCCCACGATCTGCTCAACCGGAGTGAAGCCCCGAAGACCAACCACCGCCGCCGCGTCAAAGCGCCGCCGGCCGGCAACCGTGCGGGCGGCCCCGGCGAGCGAGAACACAAACTCCTCGGCAAGGGCCTGGCTGCTCGAATAGAGCCGCAGGTGGGGGCGGGCCCGGGTGGTCTCGCGCTCTCCCCCCGCATACACGAACGCCGGAAGCACGACCCCGGACCGCCCCCCGCTCGCCGAAATGCGGACGGCAAACATGAACTCGATCGGGCTCTCGCGCTCGATGGCGGCCCGAATCGGGGCGGCCATCTGCAGCCGGGGAGGCCCGGTGTCGTCAAACACCACGACGCCCGTTCCGCGGACGGCCCAGAGAAGCGCTGTGTAGAGCGCGTCGGGCGCGAGCGCGGCTGGAATTCGACCGGCCGCGATCGCACTGGCGAGGGCCGCGGGGTCCCGGTTTCCGGTCGCGAGCCAGTCCGCCACCGCCCCGCCGAGAAGCCGGTCAATCGCCGGGCCGCCCGTCCGAACAAAGTCCGCGAATTCGGCCCGAAGGGCGGCAGGGGTTGTCTCTAGTGCAACCGCGGCCGCGCCCAGAATTCCGTGGCCCGCCGAGGCCGCCAGCCGAAACTCGTGGTCGACGGGGAGAACGCCGAAGAGCAGAGCCGCCGCCGAGGGCGGCATTCGCGAGGTCCGGCCGGACCGGGGAATCTTTCCGTACGACAGCACGTGGCGGGAGCGGCGGATTTCGGGGTCCTCCTCGGGGACCCGGCGGGTTTTGCCACAAGCGGCGTCGACCACCGCCGCGTGGGAGTCCGGCGCCGGGGTGGTCTTTTTGCAGCAGGGCAGACACAGCCCGTCGGGGTGGCCGCGGCTGAGGAACCCAAAGCGGGGGTACTTGGGATTGGAGCACTCGTAGTACGCGGGGGTCTCGCTCGTGTGGTTCCAGTACTTGGCTAGCGCTTTTTGGCGGGCGGGGGGGAGCTTCTGTGCGTCCTCGACAGACACATATGTGGGCTGTTTCGGGCGCTGGCAAAGCACGCTGTACAGGGGCGCGCTGCCGTCGCGGCGCTTCAGGTCAAAGAGGACCGGGTCGCGCGCGGTGAGAAGCCGCAGACGGGCGCCCCCCGGGCGCTGACTGCCGTTGACCGCGGCGAGGGCGGAGGCCGAATAGGCCACCGCGCGTGCAAAGTCGGCCGCCGGGGCGTTCTCGACCGCGATCTGAAAGTCGGTCGCGCGGTGGGTCACCCGAACGCGAAAGCCGGGGTTCGCCGACGCCCACCGCTCAGACACCGAGGGGTCGTTGAGCCGCCGGTACTGGTTGGCGATCGTCGCGATAACCGCTCCCCGCGCGCCTCGGGGCTCAAACACGCGGGCGTCGGCCTTCTGACGGGCGGCCGATTCGCGGTCCCCCCCGGGGCTCAGTCCCCCCCCGGCCGCCCGCGCTTTCACGACATTGAAGGCGAACGTGGCGCCGGTCGTCTGCAGGCCCCACACTTTGATGAGCTGGGCCTCTTCGTGCTCTCGGAAGGCCGCGCGCAGCTCGCGGGCCGACGCGCTGGACACGGCCCCGGGCCAGTAGGCGTTCGCGGAGACTTCTGTGAAGGTGCCCAGAGGGCTCGTCTTGGCCGCGCGCCCGGTTTTGCGGCGGCCGGCTGGGGTGGGCAGCGAGAGTCCGGCGTCCGCGAGGAGAGCAAGCGCGGGTGCGACCCGGCGAAAGAGGTCGGCCCGCCCCGCGGCAAAATCGACGCGGGCCGACTCGTCCCACCCCCCGCGAATCCAGTAGCGCCCGTCCGCGAGCGCGACCACCGAAGTCCAGCGGGAGGCCCGGGGGGCGGCGGGGTCGCGCACCACCAGCGCGACGGCCGGAGGGGAACGCGCCCACCCGCGGGGAAGGGGTGTATTCTTTCCCAGCGAGCGCTGGGCGCGGCGAACACGCTGGAGAGTTCCGGACCGGGCGCTGGTGGCGGCCATCGGGGGGCGAGCGAGGGGGTCCGGGGGACCTCCGAGAGCCGGTGGCCCACCCGCCCGCCCGGGCGCAAACTTGGCCTCGATGAGCGGGACGTCGGGGGTGGCCCGGAGACTCGCGAACACCGGGCGGGGGTCAAAGGACGCTCCTCCGCAGACCATCAGGGTGGCGACGGAGAGGCTCACCTTCAGGGGAGGATCCGGGGGGTTCGAATAGACCGCGTCCAGCACCTCGCGTTCACGCGCGAGGGCTTCGGGGGGCACCAGGGGGGGAGGAAGCCGGGGGGAGGACGCGCGAACGATCGCTTCAAAGGCTTCCGGCTCCAGCGCGGGCCAGTACTTCGCGACGTAGCCGTGGTAGACGAGCGCGCGAAGGTGAGGGGCGCCGGCAAGAGCTGGGCCCAGGGCCGGCCGGCGCGCAAAGGGGACACCGAGCGCGGCGACATAAAGGGTCCCCGCCAGATCCCCGGCGCGAAGGTGGGGCTCGTCAGAAAATACCGCCACGTCCTCTCGCCGGGCCTCAAAGTTGCGGTCGATCGGCAGGCCCTCAAACCCCGCCTGCCCGTCCGCCGCTCCAGCCTGAAGCCCGTCGCGGATGTCCACGCTCGTGGGGGCGCCGGCGACCGTGAGCCGGTAGGTCGTGAGCACGCGGGGGACCGCGGCGGCCGCGCCCGGCTGGCCCGCCGGCCAGAAGAGATGCTGGGCGTACTCGGGAACGCCGCTCGCGGCCCGGATCTTGGCCTTCAGATCGTCAAAGGTGTCTTCTGGAAAGGCCGCCTGCTCGGAGACGATGACGCGGTCGGCCGGGGGAAGCGGGGCGTGGAAAGGAGTCCACCCTCCCGTGCGAGGGGCGGCCGAAGTTGGCGCTTTTGAGGGCGGTGCAAGCGGGCCGTCGAGTTCATCCAGCCCGACCAGAATATCGAGCTCGTCCGCCCCCCCGCGAACCACAGAACCGCGGACCACCCGCTCCCAGTCGCCACCATAATACGCGCGAAGCGCGGTCTTGGTGTTCTTGTCGGCGCGGCCGGAAGTCGCGGCGCCGAGGGCACGCCGGACAGCGGGCGGCACGTTGCCGGCAAACAGAAACGCGGGGCCCTCGGCGCCAGTGTCGACGTCATAGAAGACCGCGCGCAGCGGCGCGCGGCGAAAGGTGTTGGCCGCCATCTATATACCGATGGAGCCCAGGCCGACCCTCCGCGGGATGGCCCCCATTTTGGCCGTCGTGGCCGCGGTCATTGTGCTGCTGATTCTCGTCGCGTACGTCATCAAGCGCGAAAAGTTTTCTACTCGCGCCACGACAGAAGTCCGGTCTCGGGTCGACGGCGAACTGTATCGCGTGCACGACCGCCACGAAAACGCGGTCGGCGCCGCGGACCGAATCGCGCGGGTGAAAACCGACTGGATGGAGCTGCTCCGCCGGCTCCGCCAAAAATACTCCGGCCCCGCGGGGGCGGCGTACCCGGAGCGCGCACGCGCGGTCGAACGCCTGCTCACCCGCTACGATCCCACCGCGTATGTCGAAAACTCGCCCCTCTCCGGCGACGGCGAGACCTCGTACACGACCGACAAGGGCCGCCAGGTCGCGCTCTGCCTCCGCGAGGAAAACCCCGGCAAGAACGGGATCCACGACTTTGAGCGCGCGGACGTTCTGTTCTATGTCCACCTCCACGAAATGGGCCACATCGCCGCCGAGCAGTACGGCCACAAGACCGAGTTCTGGCAGACCTTCAAGTTTCTGCTGGAGGAGGCCGTGGCGGCCGGAATGTACCGCCCCCGCAATTTCGAGCGCCGGCCGGCCCGCTACTGCGGCATGACGATCGAGTACTGCCCGCTGTTCCACTCCGACATGGTCTCGATCTAGGGGGGTGCTAGCGCACCCCCCTAGGACCCCCTGGGGCTCACCACGGCTTAACAAAGTTTGGATCTTTGGGCGGAAGACCGGGCGCCATGCGAACAATGTCTGGGCGTCAGCAAGCACCTCTTCTAGCGAGGAATCTCCCGGATGCACCGGGGCCGGGCGGCCCGCGTTTGTGGACGCGCCCACAATGTCCGGCCAGAACATGAGCCTTTTTTGGCCGGATTCAAAGACTACGTAGTGCTGGCATGGCCAGCTCTCCATGCAGTCGTCGCCTATCTTCGCAACGGGATCCATCTGTCAATTTGGCAACCCCTCGCTGATCACCGATCCGCTCCAAACACAGCCGAGCGCAAAAAATAAAAGGGGCTGCGCCCCTTTTGAAACCCTGCGTGGTCGCGCTTGGCCAAAATAAAATTGGGCGCGCGGTACGAGAGTCAGTCAAGCGCGACTATGGGGCACGAGCGCGACTGTGGGGTTCAAGGGGTTTCAAGGGGTTTCAAGGGGGTTTATCCCAAGCGTTTATCCCTGCCAGTTGTACGCGCACTCGTATGGCTCGCCGCCGGTGCGGCCCACACGGGTGCGGTTTCCCCAGCGGGCGAGGTCGGACGGGTTGAGCTCGGTGATCTGCGAGGGGTTGGCGACCTCGACGGCGTTGTGGGGCCCACGGATGCCCATCCAGTCGATGTAGTTTTCCTCCTCCAGGGTGTCGACCTTGCGAGCGCGGCCGGCGGACCAGGGCGCGACCTCGGTCGCCCAGCGCTGGTGGTTCAGGCGGGTCTCCTGGCCGAAGACCGCGTCCTCCACAAACGTCTGGTAGTCCATCGGCGCGGGGGCCTCGTAGAAGCCCGAGTCGCTGGCGGGGGTCATGGCGGCGTCGGAGTTGTAGTTGTAGGTGCCGTCGCCGGTGTTGGCGAGGCTCCACATCTTGCGCTCGGCCTGGGCGAGGCGGTCGGGCCCAAGGGCCATGCCAGAGCAGCCGCCAACCGCCGCGGCGTACTGGGGGCGACCATACGAGCCGTGGGCGGGAACCGGGGGGTGGGGCGCCACGGCGGTGAAGCGGCCGCGTTGGCCGCCGTTGAAGCGGGCCGGGTGGTGGGCGACCGGGCGGCGTGCGGGGCCGCGGCGTGCCGGCACGTGGGACAGGTGCGTGTTGGGGTGGCCGTGTCCGAGCATCTTCGCGCGGACTCGGGCGTATACTGTGGCGAGTAGGCCTGGGCGAGCCGCGTTAATTCCGGCACGTCCCGGGGCCGCGCGCGAATACGCGCGAAAGCCGTCGCTGCAACTGGTCGAGCCGCTGTCGCAGCCGAGAGGCGGCCCGCCGGCGCCAGGCGAACCGGCGGCCGAACAGCTCACTCCCACCACACTGGCGGACGGGCACACCGTGGTCGAGGGGTCGTAGTTCGCGTCACTGCAGCTGTAGCACGTGCCACCGTCGCTCGTGCTCGTGCACGACGTTGAGGAGCTGCATGGGTCCTCGCTCGATGAGCACGCGCTGCAGGTATCGACGTTGGGGTCACAGAGCACATACATCTGGCCACCGGCGCAGTAGCATCTCGAGCAGCCGGAATAGTTTCCGCTGCAGGCAACCTCGGTGTTGTCGGCCAAATTGGCGCAGGGGTTTGACATGATGGCGACTATACAAAGAGCCACCGTGGGCCCGATTTTGGTGGGCCGGCTCACTAACGCACTGCGCATGATTGAATGGCCGCTTCGCTGATTTGTCACGATGGACGAGGCCGCGATGGACGAGGCCACTGTCGCGCATATTGCGGAACTGATGGTGTGTGCAGACGGGCCCAAGGGAGACCGGGTCGCCGCCTGGCTCGCGGGAATCGAGTCGCTGGACGCGCTAAAGACCGGGTTCAGTCTGGGTCCGCCCCGGGCGTTTGTTGCTGGCGATGGCGTCCGGATGGCGAACGGCGCGGCGACGATAAGACTTTCGTGGATGGCGCCACAATCTACCACGCTGATCGACTGTCTCGAAGCGAGCCAAGAATTCAGCTGCGACCCGCTCGATTACGACGATTTACCCGATTCTCTCTTCTGGAGCGAGCTTGCTGCGGACCACAAAAATGGTTCCCCCGAAACACGGGCCTGGGTCGAATCGTACACAGCCGAACTCGAGGACGTGCTTGAGCGGATGGTGCGCGAAGATATCGAACGGTGTTACCCCGAAGCGACCGCCGCAGTTGCCGCCGCTGGGCTCACTCCCGCAAGCGAGTTTACTATCCACAATCTGTTCGACTATGTGTTTGGGGTCGAGGTGGAACTACCAATGCGACCCGACCGCGCGCGATACGCCCCAATCGCCTGGAGGCAGCTCCGCTATGCCCAGAGCGAAGACCGCTCCCCCAACGCGTGCGGAGTGTGTGGCGCCGACTATGTGTACGGTGCCCCCGACCCTCCAGTCTACTACCCACTTTGCCCGGGCTGCTCTCCGGTTGCCCCATCTGAGGGCGAGCCTAAGCGTGTCGCCTGCACTCTGTGCGATAGCCCCACATTCCTGCGCCTCCGGCTCTGCGAAAGTTGCCGGCCGCACCGCGCCCCCAAGCGAGCCGAGTAAATCGCAGGCCGCTTTCTTTTTGAATATCGCGATCCAGAAGTACCCACCACACGCGGATCCAACATGTCTTCCACCGCCCCCAAAATTACTGACGCCGCCGTCGCCGACCCCAAAACGGTCAAAATCGGAACAACTTTCAAGGCGCCGGTGTTTCTCACCGCGGATAGCGGCTTCAGAGTTGTCACGCTCAAGTGCCACACCGTTACTGCGGCCGATGTCTTCATTGGCTTCGCGACAGACAGCGAGTCGGCCGAAATGAAGATACCCGCCGGTACAATCATCCAGATAACTGGCCCGCGCTGGACTGACCCCCCGCCGCCTGTTCGCGTGATGAGCGTCAAGAAGAAGATTCTCCGCGAGCTGCAAACGATCGTGAGCGATTTTGAGATGTACGGAGATGTCTTTTCGGTCGATCCAATCGACGAGGCGATCGCGCTGATCAAAGAGCACTTTGAGTAGAGGCTGCCTTTTTTATTTTGGCCAAGCGCAGCAGCTGGCCATACTCGGAGCCCCTTTTATTTGTCCACAAAAAAGGGCGGCACCCTACGGAACGCGCGCCTACAAAAAAGGCAGTGCGGGGCACAGTCGCGCCTTTACACAAAGAGGCTGTCCGGGAGCGGGGCCACACTGTGGGCGGCGAGCTCGGCCCGGGTGGTCCAGCCGGCAGGTCGAGCCTGGGGCAGAGGACCGCCGGCTTCGCGCTCGGCCCGGGCCTTAACCGCCTCCTGCATCGCCCGAAGCGCGCCCACGATCTCGAGGCACGCGATGTAGCGGGCGAAGGCCTCGTCGGCGGCGGCTTGCGCGGCGACAAGCGCCCGGTTTTCCGTCTTGGCCGGCGAGGCTTCGTCGGTGGCCGCGTCGTCTGCGGGCGGCGGCGGTGGCTGTGGCGCGTCCATGTTTTTGGGCGTCTCGATCACAGACCCCAGCCGGGGGTCCTCGGCGTGGGCGAGCACGCGGGCCGCGCCAACCGCCCGGACCAGCCGCTCGCTGTGGGACGCCTGGACCATGAGGAAGTTGGGCGCGCGCTTGCGCAGCCGCTCGCGGGCGGCGATCACGCGGTCGTTCCAGGCGCGGAACACGGGGGCCGCGGGAATGCGCCGGCCGGCCCCATAGTAGAAGTTTCGGAGCCGGGCGAACTCGTCGGCGGCGGCGTCCCGGATGCGGCCCTTTGCCCACTTTTCGCGGGGCGCGGCTTCGGCGATCGCGCGGGCGCTCTCTTCCAGCTTCACCACATACCGCTCAACCGCGGCCGGGTTTCCTGCGCGCCCGCCAAGGGCCGCGTCGAACTCCAGAAGCCCATCGGGGTCGGTGACCCACAGGGGACGCTGCACCTCATTCCACAGGTCGGTTCCCCCGGCCTTGAAGGCCCGCTTGTACGCGTAGCCGCGGGTGGCGCCTCCGCCGCCAAGGAGCTCCTTTAGGCGCCGACGGAGCCAGGCGACAGCCTCCTTCTGGGACCACTCGTCGCGGGCGTTGGGGTCGGTGGGGGCGTACGCGGCCGGGGGCTCAAAGTCGTAGTTGAGGAAGCGGCCGCACTGCCCGGCGACATACTGCCGGAGATAGTACAGAACGTCGGGGCGCTTTCCGAGGGCCGCGGCGACGTCCGGAAACTCCATCAGGTCCCCGGTTTTCAGCGACAGCTTTCGGCCGCGCAAATCGTACTCCGCCTCCGGCTCGACGATCACGAACGAGAAGCGCTCGCCGGGCTCTGGCACCCGGAACACCGGCTTTCGGGCCACCGCCGCCTCGGCGGTTTCGCGGTCCACCCCGTGGCTCCGGGCGTACCGGTCGATCTCGGCGGCGATCTCCGCCTGCTCGTTTTCGACCCGGCGCCGCTGGCGGTCCACAAAGTGGAGCACCGACAGGTTTTGCTTTTCGGGCTTGTAGGTGGCCGTCCGCTCAAAGTACTCGATTGGCCAGTCGTGGCCGCACGCGGCGGTGAACTCGGTCTCCACAATTTCGCGGAGGTCCCGGTCTTCGTCTATCGCGAGGGCCCGCCAGATGATCGCGTCGGCGACATCGTGGACCATTTTGGCCTGGCCGATCTTCACGACCGCGTCGATCCCCCGAACAAAGTACTTCTTGGGGTGAAAGTTCACCCGCTCTTCGTGGGGGATGCCCGCGTACTTCTTCTTGCCAAGGAGGACCGTGGGAAACAGCACCTCCTCGTACGCGACCCGGAGGTAGCCCGTGAGGTTGTCCGCGCGCAGCGCGGCGTTCACTTCGTCGCGAAGCAGGGCGACCTCGCGCATCGTGGTCTTCACCATCGCGGTCCACCAGCGCTCCTTCGCCTCAAGGCGGAGCTTTTCGCGGCCCTCGTCGGTGAGGCAGCCCATCCCGTCGATCTTCGCGAGCTCGGCCGCGTACACCGCGTCCTCGTCGACATAGATGCGATCGGGGCCCTTCACGTACACGCTGTCGGTGTCGCCGTACTCGACGGTCCAGCCCCGCGCTTCCACGAGCGCGGCGACGAGCTTGATGTTGCGCTGGCCGGCCGTCGTGACGCCTGCGGCGAGCTCGAGCATGAACATGGGGTTGGTCACCGTGATCGGGGTGCCCTCGGGAAGCTCCTTGCCGTCCTCGTCATAGCGGCCCATGTTGCCGGTGACGCCGTAGAAGGTGTTCATGTAGACCT
>Ga0316208_1000095_pt1 | contig 126850 bp, 105 predicted proteins | sample 3monopyrite_MG_FD_204944 | JGI IMG/M metagenome (GOLD analysis project Ga0316208, IMG submission 204944) | Microbial mat bacterial communities from mineral coupon in-situ incubated in ocean water Damariscotta River, Maine, United States -... | ecosystem: Environmental > Aquatic > Marine >... | reverse complement strand
CAGCTTCCATGGCTTGACGGGCGGTGTGTACAAGGCCCGGGAACGTATTCACCGGATCATGGCTGATATCCGATTACTAGCGATTCCAGCTTCACGGAGTCGAGTTGCAGACTCCGATCCGAACTGAGATAGGGTTTATAGATTCGCTCCTGCTTGCGCAGTGGCTGCTCTCTGTCCCCACCATTGTAGCACGTGTGTGGCCCAGGACGTAAGGGCCGTGATGATTTGACGTCATCCCCACCTTCCTCGCGGTTTGCACCGGCAGTCTTGTTAGAGTTCCCGACATTACTCGCTGGCAACTAACAACAGGGGTTGCGCTCGTTATAGGACTTAACCTGACACCTCACGGCACGAGCTGACGACAACCATGCAGCACCTTGTAATCTGTCCGAAGAAAACCGTATCTCTACAGCTGTCAGACTACATTTAAGCCCTGGTAAGGTTCCTCGCGTATCATCGAATTAAACCACATGCTCCACCGCTTGTGCGGGCCCCCGTCAATTCCTTTGAGTTTCATTCTTGCGAACGTACTCCCCAGGTGGGATACTTATCACTTTCGCTTGGCCACTCAGACCGAAGTCCGAACAGCTAGTATCCATCGTTTACGGCGTGGACTACCAGGGTATCTAATCCTGTTCGCTACCCACGCTTTCGTCCCTCAGCGTCAATATAATATTAGTGATCTGCCTTCGCAATTGGTGTTCTGTGTAATATCTATGCATTTCACCGCTACACTACACATTCCAACCACTTCATATTAATTCAAGACTACCAGTATCAAAGGCAATTTTACGGTTGAGCCGCAAACTTTCACCTCTGACTTAATAGCCCGCCTACGGACCCTTTAAACCCAATGATTCCGGATAACGCTCGGACCCTCCGTATTACCGCGGCTGCTGGCACGGAGTTAGCCGGTCCTTATTCTTACAGTACCGTCAAGGCTCTACACGTAGAGCTGTTTCTTCCTGTATAAAAGCAGTTTACAACCCATAGGGCCGTCTTCCTGCACGCGGCATGGCTGGATCAGGGTTGCCCCCATTGTCCAATATTCCTCACTGCTGCCTCCCGTAGGAGTCTGGTCCGTGTCTCAGTACCAGTGTGGGGGATCCCCCTCTCAGGGCCCCTACCTATCGTCGTCTTGGTAAGCCGTTACCTTACCAACTAACTAATAGGACGCATACTCATCTTATACCGTAACCTTTAATGTGTCGATGATGCCATCATCACATACTATGGGGTCTTAATCTTCGTTTCCAAAGGCTATCCCCCAGTATAAGGCAGATTGTATACGCGTTACGCACCCGTGCGCCGGTCGTCAGCAGAGTGCAAGCACTCCCTGTTACCCCTCGACTTGCATGTGTTAGGCCTGCCGCTAGCGTTCATCCTGAGCCAGGATCAAACTCTTCATCGTTAAATCTTAAATAATTTAAACAACAAAAAGTCCTCAAAAAAATTCTCAGAATCTTATCTTAGTTTAGTTTCTAATGTAAATTACAATAAATTGTAAAATACGCTGTCAATTTCAATATCTCAATGAACTTATCATTTCTAATCTTTCGCTACTCCGAAACTCGTGTTTCTGTATTCACTCATCCGTTTTGCGGGTGCAAATATACAACCCTTTTTTAATTCACAAATACTTTTTGAAAATAATTTCAAAAAAAATCCGAACCCAAAAAATCAATATATCTACTAGAACTTCTCAACTCAACTTCTAAACAAATCGTTACTCCGTTAAGCGGCTGCAAATATACAACCACCTATCCATTCCAACCAAACAAAAAACACCCTTTTTTAGAAAGTTTTTTATAACTATCACCCAACACTCTGAATACTCACAACTTAACACAAAAACTATTTTTTAAACTCATTATACCTTTATATATAGGCATATTTAATGTGTAAAAGCGTTTGTGTTAGCGATAGAGCCATTGTTGGAGCTCTCTTGCGCATTGATCAAATCAAAGCGTCAAAGAAGCGACTGGCGATAGCGCGACCCGTAGGGTAACACCCGGAAAAATAAAGAGCGAACTACTAAGATACTGAATTCAAATAAGATAGGCAATATATATCTTCTTATTTATGTGAGAATGGTTTGAAGAACAAAGTTGAATTACATCATTAAAGACGCTTATCCTTTATTACCACTACTCGTCCCCTGCTTTCTATTCCAATGAGATTTTAAATCTAAATAATCGATTTTAAAGGCAGGTTTTTGTCGTTCTAACTTGCCATCTTGAAACGAACGCTCCAAAATATCCTCGATTAAATAATCCTCTTTTACATCGAAAGGTTGATAGGATTCTTTAATTGATATGTCGAACAAATTGGCTGTAGTATTATACCAAAAGGCACGCCAACCAGTACGCAGTTCTTTTACGAGATCGAATGCGGTTCGTCCCGTTTGTCTATGAATAAGTTTCACAAGGATTTGTCCTTCGGTTCTAGTGAGTTTCTTAAGCTTTTCTGAGAACTCTTCCTCAATATACTTTTGGATACGCTTGGTGTATCTCTTACGATCCCGTTTCTTTTCGATCGTCTCTAGTCGCTGTGTCATTGTAGTTAAACGTTCTGACGCTAACTTGGCATATGGGTATACTTTACGTGTCTTACGTCGTAAAATTAAATATCGTCTTCGATCTTGCTTTGAATTGAATTCTAATTTGTTCAGCAACACAACTTCATCTAAGTCAATATACTCTCTTGGAATGGTGTCACCTTCAATGATATAATAAAACGTCTCGACGCTATCGTTAACTTTCTTCGTGTGTTCGGTGACCACTTGGGCACTTGCCACGCTAGAAGCCAGGATTGCAATAATGATATATACGTATGTTTTTACTTTCATGTATTGTATGCGTTTTCTAACTATTCTCGAAAACCGTTCCAAAAATATAAAAATTGCCTGCGGGGCATTATTAATTAATTACTAATTTTGAAACAGACGAAAATAAAATCTTTATATGGCAAAATCAATCTTAAATAAGAAGTCTCTGAATTTCTTAGAGAAATACTTAAACAATGCGGCCCCGACGGGTTATGAATGGGATGGGCAAAAATTATGGATGAATTACCTCAAACCCTACGTAGATGAATTTATTACCGATACCTACGGAACGGCAGTGGCGGTTATTAATCCAAAAGCCAAGTACAAAGTGGTTATCGAAGGTCATGCCGACGAAATTTCTTGGTACGTGAACTACATCGCGGACAACGGATTGATCTATGTGATAAGAAACGGAGGAAGTGATCATCAAATTGCTCCATCAAAAGTTGTAAACATACATACCAAAAAAGGTATTGTAAAAGGTGTTTTTGGATGGCCAGCAATCCATACCAGAAGTCGTGCAAAAGAAGAGCCGCCAAAGCCTGATAACATTTTTATAGATATTGGTGCTAAGGACAAAAAAGAAGTGGAGAAAATGGGAGTTCATGTAGGTTGTGTGATCACCTATCCTGACGAATTTCACATACTCAACAAAGATAAGTTTGTATGTAGAGCGCTTGACAACCGCATGGGTGGATTTATGATCGCCGAAGTTGCTCGTTTGCTTCACGAAAATAAAAAGACACTGCCATTTGGGTTGTATATTACCAATAGTGTGCAAGAAGAGATTGGACTTCGGGGAGCTCAGATGATAGCCGAACGTATTCATCCCAATGTCGCCATCGTAACCGACGTTACGCATGACACGACTACTCCTATGATTGATAAAAAGAAACAAGGACTTGCCAAAATTGGAGATGGACCCGTTGTGGCCTACGCGCCAGCGGTGCAGCAAAAACTTAGAGATTTAATAACTGATACAGCAGAAGCGAATAAAATTCCGTTTCAAAGAGCTGCTCTATCTCGTGCTACTGGTACTGATACAGATGCTTTCGCTTACAGTGGGAGTGGCGTAGCTAGTGCACTCATCTCCTTACCTCTGCGCTACATGCACACCACCGTTGAAATGGTGCATAGAGATGATGTAGAAAATGTGATAAAACTTATTTACGAGTCTTTGCTGAACATCAAAGATGGAGAGACCTTTAGTTATTTTGACTAAACAAAATGATATTCGTTTGTATAAAAGGTCGCTAATAGCGACCTTTTTATATATTTGACCCCAAACACGAACCACAGGTGCTATTTAATTCGTTCGATTTTGGCTTTTTTTTAGTGATCGTTTATGCAGCGTATTGGCTCATAGGCGTTCGTAGAAAGAACCTTCAAAACGTATTATTATTAATTGCGAGTTACACCTTCTACGGTTTATGGGACTGGCGTTTTCTGGGGTTGCTCATCGCCAGCTCACTTATCGACTTTTACGCAGCAAAAGCAATTCATTCAGCCAAGCAAAAAAAGACACAAAGAATATTTCTGTTCGGAAGTGTATTTTGGAACCTTGGAATTTTAATGGCCTTCAAGTATTTTGACTTTTTTATCGATAGTTTCGAGAGTCTATTTAACGTAGAGTCTGTTGGGTTTTCTACACTTAACATTATTATTCCTGTTGGGTTAAGCTTTTACACCTTTCAAACAATGAGTTATACGATTGATGTATATCGAGGCAAAACTCGGCCTACTGCTTCCCTACTTAACTTTTTGGGGTTTGTGAGTTTCTTTCCGCAACTAGTAGCAGGGCCAATTGAAAGAGCTTCAAAATTACTTCCGCAATTTGAAACTGAGCGTAAGTTTAATCTACAACAAGCCAAGGAAGGGCTCCGACAAATATTATGGGGGCTTTTTAAAAAAGTGTTAGTTGCCGATAAGTTAGGTGTTGCGGTGACTGTGGTGTTTAGTGAACCCGAAGCCTATGGAACTCTCATGCTGTGCTACGCCGCTGTGCTCTTTTCTTTTCAGATGTACTGCGACTTTTCTGGTTATACGGACATCGCTATTGGAACGGCAAAGTTATTTGGTTTTAACCTGAGCCAGAACTTTAAACTTCCTTATTTCGCAAAAAGCATTACTAATTTCTGGCAACGTTGGCATATTACCCTCACCAAGTGGTTCACCGATTATGTATATGTTCCATTTGTGCGTTCTTTTAAAACAATAAAAACAAGGCAACGAGTCGTTGGTTTATTGCTAACCATGTTACTGGTAGGACTATGGCATGGTGCGAACTGGACCTTTATTGTTTTTGGCCTTTTTAACGGACTGGTTTTAATAATAGAACGCATCCCATTTTTTAAAAACAAACAGACCTTGGCAAAAAAGATGCTGAGTGCGCCTCGAGTTCTTGCGCTTATTTACTTTTTTACAATTACATCAATTTCGAGTGTTTTCTTTAGATCTGATTCAATTTCGGAAGCATTTCTTATCCTGAAACGTATATTTTCATTTACGCCAGATACGCATATTGGTCCGCTAATTGGTACTAAAATATTTTATTTGGCAGTATTACTAATTGCAGAAATACTTACGAGAAGAAGGGATTTTCCATTGCAAAAATTAGAGCTTACCACACCAAAGCCTATACGTTGGGTCCTTTATTATACGCTAATTTTCTTTATAATTCGTTATGCCGAACCACGAGAGGCCTTTTTATACTTTCAATTCTAGCATGCATAAAAAATGGTTAACATATCTGCTTTTATTCTTCATACCAATTGTGGTATTTATAGGCTTTGCCGAATATTTTACTAGAGAACTTCCTACACACTATAAGGTAAATGCTAATTATTTATCCAAAAGTAAAGATGAATTACAAGTCGTTGTTTTAGGTTCTTCGCAACTTCGTGATGCCATTAATCCTGAGCATCTAACAATACCAGCCATTAATCTCGCTTCTGGCAATCAACATCACGATACAGATCTTAAGATAATTAAAGGGCTTATTTCGGAATTACCAAAATTAGAAACAGTGGTTATAGAGCTATCATACAGTCATTTGGAACTACCTCATAACACTAAAAGGTTCTGGAAGAACAGCATTTATTGGGAAGCTTACGGTGTAAATGCTTTTGAACGTCCTACCTATTTCAAAGACCGCTTATTATATCTATCCAATCCACATTTTTATTCAAAAAAGATTTACCAACATTACCAATCGAATACAACTGGAACGGAGTTCAACAAGTTTGGCTTTAACAATCTTAATTCTGGGAGTTTATTTAGCAGACTTGAATACGACGAAACAAAAATTATGGGCGAAACCAAGTTTAAAATAAACACCGTTCCTAATGTAGAATTGTTCAATTCAAATACAGCATTTTTACAAGAATTTGTAAGCTATTTATCTCAGAAGGATTTGAATATTGTCATAGCCATAGCCCCTTTATTTAAATCGATTCATGGCTATCGCAACACAGAAATATTAGAACGACGTAATTCCGTTCTAGATACAATTCAAAAGAAGTTTCCTGAGGTATTAATTTTGAACAAGGAAACCGATTTAAATTATCAACTTAGAGATTTCGGAAATCACAATCATTTGAGTCCGACAGGCGCTGAAACGTTCTCCAAAGAATTAAATGAGGTTCTTCTACGCTTTTAGCTTTTCTTTAAATTTCCAAAGTAACGTTTGGCTTCCGCAATAACTCTTGGGGCCAACAAAAAGGTAGCCAACATAGTAGGAATCGCCATAAATGCGAAGAAGGCATCGATTAAATTAATCATCATACTTAACGAAGTTGTCGCTCCTAAAACGATACTCACGATGTAGATATAATTGTAGTAATGTTTGTTTTTAGCGCCAAAAAGAAAGGACATACATTTTGTTCCGTAATAGGAATATGAGAACAAAGAAGATATACTAAACACAGCAATACACAGTAATAGCGCATACTTTCCTAATGAAGGAATTCCAGCTTCGAAAGCCGTTGCAGTTAAACTCACACCATTATCTGCGCTAGTTTGCCATACTCCAGTAACGAGAATTGCAAGAGCCGTTAAGGTACAAACGATTAAAGTATCTATTGCTGGTCCTAACATCGCCACCAAACCTTCACGAATTGGCTCACTAGTTTTGGCTGCTCCGTGTGCCATTGGAGCCGTACCTACCCCTGCTTCATTAGAAAAAGCTCCGCGTTTAATTCCCAAGAGTATAAGTCCGCCAACAACACCTCCTAGAAACGAATCGCCTTTGTAAAACTCTCCAGTGAATGCATCTGTAAAAATCATGGAAAGATATTTAGGCACTTCTTCTATATGACTACCTAGAATAAATAACACAAGAATAAAATAAAGAACAACCATAGCAGGCACTAACTTTTCGGCAGTCTTACTAATGCGCGACAGCCCTCCTAGCACCACTATTGCCGTAATACCAACGAGAACAGCTGCTATCACTAAGTTACTACCTGTCCCCGTGTAAAGGTCGGCTGGTTTTAACAAAATATCATTGATGGCCTGGGTTAACTGATTCACGTTAAAAACTGGCAGTGCTCCTACCAAACCACAGATACTAAAAAATACGGCTAGAGGTTTCCAATGTTTTCCAAGTCCTTCGGTAATAAAATACATTGGCCCTCCTTGTATATCACCGTTACTGTCTTTTCCTCGGAATAGTACCGCTAAAGTTGCTGTAAAAAACTTGGTATTCATACCAATAACCGCACTTATCCACATCCAGAAAACAGCTCCTGGACCACCTAAACTAATGGCTACAGCTACTCCCGCTATATTACCCATTCCTACAGTAGCAGAAAGCGCTGTTGTGAGTGCTTGAAAATGTGAAATTTCACCTTCATCCTGTTCATCATCATATTTACCACGCAGGACGGCAATGGCATGACCAATATATCTGAAGGGTAAAAATTGAATTCGTATTAAAAGAACGAGCCCTCCTCCAATTAATAAAATGAGCAAAGGTAGTCCCCAAGCTAATGAGGATAATTCGGCAATAAAACGATCAATGGATTCTAGCACAGTTGTATTTTTTAAATAGACGAACTAAAGTAGTTTAAATTTTTAGATTCCAAAGAATTGACTTTATTTGTAATCGAAATGAAATTTCAACTAACCACCTTATTTTTATTGATTACCCTTGTGATTTGCGCACAGGATACTTCCAATAGCTTTGTGTTTACGCCAGAAGTAATGGCGGGCATACTTGCCGAAGCAAATGAAGATTTCCCAGAACGGAACCCAAACATACAAGCCATGTTTAACTTTGGTTGGGAACAAGATCAAACCGATGCAGAATGGGCTAAAAGGTTAAAACGCCCGAGAACAGGAATTGGCCTAGGGTATGCCACCTATGGGAATAATGATAGTTTAGGAAGCGCAATAAGCTTGTTGCCATTTATAGAATTCAACGCTTTTAAAAAGGAGCGTCTACGTGTTCAGGCTGGGATGGGTGCTTCTTATTTCACCAAGAAATTTGATCGTTTTTCCAATCCGAATAATCGAGGTGTATCGACAAATATTACTTGGTCTTTTCGGCTCTTCATGTATTATAAATGGTTGCAGACAGAAAAGATTGACTGGCGTGTAGGTGCGGGATATTTTCACCATAGCAACGGACATACGCGATTGCCAAACCAGGGATTGAATTCATTTTTATTCAGTCTTTCTGCCGATATTAAAAATAAGCAAACGGCGCCTAGTCCGGTTTCGGAAACTAGCTTAACTCGCAGTAGGTATAACTATATGGCCTTTCGATTAGGTGCGGGAACTCAGGTGTTATCTGAAGCATTTAATCAACGTACGCCCGTGTACAATGTATCTGGCGAATACGGTTGGGTATTTAACAACACTTGGAAATTAGGATTTGGCGCATTTTACCGATATTATCGTTCCTATTACGACTATATTTCGAATAACGAATCTCTGGTTCAAGAAGGAATGGAGTTTGAATCTCTAAAAGAACGTCCCGTTTGGAATGCATCTGCACTTGGTCTTTTTGTAAAAGGTGAAGTTCTTTTAAATCATATTGGTCTTGAAGTACTCATAGGCGCAAACTTTCACAAACCGTCGTACGCGATTGATTGGCGCATAAATATGGGATGGGAAAACACTCCACGCGAAATACCCGAGGGATGGTTTTTAGGGCAATTCAACACCAAATATGAGGTTAAAAATATAGTTAATGCAAGGCTCGGTATGAAATATTTCCTCTGGTCTACAGCTACCCCTAGAAAAGATAATCTATTTGTAGGGCTTCATATTAATTCTAATGGAGGCCAGGCCGACTTTACAGAATTGAGTATTGGTTATGTTCACCAATTTAACTTTCGTTAATATCACTGCACCACTAGGAGAATTGTTATCGCAATCCATCGGAAATTAATGAAACAAAAAACGCCCCTTAAAGGAGCGTTTTTAATTTTAAGTAATACATCTTTATTCTACCACCATTCGCTTAGAAGCAACTCTTTTGCCATCAACAAATAAAGTATAGAAATAAACAGCGCTTTGTAGTCTGTTTTTACTAATTGTAATTTCTCCTTCGCCAAATTTGGTAATAGGAACATTGTTCAATATTTGTCCTGCAACGTTACTTACAACAATGTTAGCTTTAGCATATGTTAATGGAATAAAGTAGCCAATGCTCGTTGTATTGTCGAACGGATTCGGAATGTTTTGTCGTAAAACTGGTTGGTCTGTCTCCACATTAAAGTCAGATACTGCTAATGTACCATCACAAGCACAATCTTCAATGGCCTCTACACGTGCAATTAGATCGTCAATTTGTGCTTGCTGAGCTGCGTTTTCACTTTCTAGAGCATCAATTTGATCTTCCAAACTATCAATTAGCGGAGATAAATTTACAGAAGTAACATTTCTAGTTGCTGTATTCGGTCCAAAGTTGGTTGTTGCACCTTCAGATATAGCGATACTCAAAATAGGACCCGACAATATAAAATTACCAAGTTGTTGTCCATCTGTATTGTCTAAATAACCAGAAAGATCGACACTTCCGCCGTTTTCAAGATCCAGACTGTTACCGTTTAAACTCAATTGTTGGTCATCGGTTCCAGAATTATTCAACGAAGAAAGATCTACGGTTTCCGAAGCTCCCCCAGAAATTCCTATAGTAAGATCATTACCCACTAAAGAAGATCCAGAAATGTTCTGATTATCGGTGTTATCTAAATATCCTGAAAGATCTACGCTACCACCATCTTCTAACTCTAATGAGTTTACATTTAAGCTTAGCGCCTGATCGTCTGTATTATCTAAATAACCAGATAAATCTACACTTCCTCCATCTTCTAAATCTAATGAGTTCACATTTAAGCTTAGTGCTTGATCGTCGGTGTTATCTAAGTAGCCTGAAAGATCTACGCTTCCACCATCTTCTAACTCTAATGAGTTTACATTTAAGCTTAGAGCTTGATCGTCTGTGTTATCTAAATAACCCGATAAATCTACGCTTCCTCCATCTTCCAAATCCAATGAGTTCACGTTTAAACTTAGTGCTTGATCATCTGTGTTGTCTAGGTAACCTGAAAGATCTACACTTCCACCATCTTCCAAATCTAATGAGTTGACGTTCAAGCTTAACGCTTGATCGTCGGTATTATCTAGAAAACTAGAAAGATCTACCGTGTTAACCACGGCTCCATCGTCTTCTAAAGAGAGCTCTAATTCATTAGAGGCGTTTAATTGAAAGGTATCTACTGTTTGATCGTCGGTATCTACTCCTGCCGGATTCCATTGAGTTCCGTCCCAAGTAAACATGGCGTTTAAATCGGTATCGAACACCAACATACCCGCTTCGGTAGGCGCAAAAGCAGTACGCTGCGCTGTAGTAAGACGGTTGAGTAAAAGTCCTTTGTTAGTACCTTCTAAATCCAAGGAGGCTCCAGAATTAGGAGAAGCCGTTCCAATTCCAATCGATCCATTGGCTGCAATGTCGATGGAACTGCTAGGCGCTGAAGGTCTAATTCTAAAAGGTAGCGTATTACCATTCGTTGCATCTCGAATAAAGAAACTGGCTTCGTTTCCTGCCAAATCCCAGGCTTGTTGTCCGAACCCTGCAGATCCGTCTTGTTGCAGACGCAGAGATGGGGTATTCCCGTCGGTCATATGAAGTTGCGTTACTGGGTTGTTATTTCCGAGGCCAACATTCCCTCCGCTTTCAATATACAATGCATTATTTCCTGCACCAGCATCTACACGGAAAGGGCGGGTTCCTCCTGTAGCATCATCGATACCAAAATAGTTACCCCCTCCATTGGTTTGATCATTAATCGTTATTCGCCAATCGTTTCCGGGAAAACTAGCGGAGTTACTCGTATCATCAAAATGGATACGTAAGTTATTTTCCTTTAGTCGGAACGTATCGGATCCGTAACTTTCGTTATCAACGCAATCTAAACCTACGCATGCGCTGTTTCGTATGGTTTGATCTCCAGCAATAGGAGCCGCTCGTTGCTGCATCTTAATCACCTTGGTTGGGCTATCGGCATCTAAAATGCGTCGGGTTTCTTTTTGTATTTCAGAAAATACAGTTTGGGCATTCATCCCAAAGCCCATCAATAAAAAGAAGAAACCTGTCAAGAGTTGTTTTTGTTTCATAATTGGATTAGTTTAGTGTTCTTACAAAGTAACAAATTGTACGCTTAGGATTACAGAAATAAAACACAAACTCGATGAAGTCCTTAAAATGAAGATAAAACGCCCTAGAAATTTAAAGGCACTACGTACGTATACGTAGAAAAATAAGCTTTATTTATTCACAAATCATCTTACTATCTTTAATATCGGATAATGACTCCCTATTCTATGAAATATCTTGTACGTATTTTTCTACTCGTTGTAATTTTTACGAACGCTGGTTTTGGGCAGGAAGCTTCTGGTGTAAAAGATATTATAGATAAGATTTATGATTTGGAAAAAGACAAAGACCCAAAGTGTTATGCAACCGCGAATCGGCTTGAAGATTTTATGTATGGAACACCCTTAACCGAGGCCGCAAGAAACTTCAAAATAGAACTTCAAAAAGAGGTGATTTACTATCTGAGACAACAAGGAACGAAAATCGCAAAGGCTAATGGCAAATCAAAGATTTCGTCAATAGAATTGACCCCTATTATCGAAGGAATATCCTTATTCAAAAAAACAAAAGCGGGTGATTATTTATACGAACTAACCACGGGAACCATTCGCATTTTGAAAAAGGACTTTAAACAATACAGTTCCGTTTCTTACGGGTATAGATCGTTGCTTTCGGTAGAACAAGACTTGCTCTATTTTAACGAAAACTCTACCTACTCTTTCGATGCGCAAGCGCTCGAACAAGCCAACACCTATGTAAATTTATTAACGCTCGCTACCTTAAAAGTGGCCGATTTACGAGCACGAAAAGGCAATCAACAGGAAATTGATAAGGAACTCCTAAAAAGCACGTGGATCACCATTTTAAATGAATCTCAGAATACAAAAACCCTAGCAGAAGTTTCTTATCCAACTATCACAACTACGGATGCTTCAAACGTATCTTCTCAAAAGGTACTTGAAGAAATCATCGTACAAAAACTAGAATCTTATAAAAAATATAACGCCATTGCCGAAAACGTGTTTTTACGCAATGTTCAGGTCTATTTCGCCAAACAAAAATGGCCTACCGATTTAACCCAATCGAATCAATTAAGAAGTTATTATCTGGAATCGCTAATTGCATATTCAAGTTCTCTCATCGAAACTGCCGCGTTAACGAGTAAGAAGAAAAATGGATCTATGATTCGACCTAAGCATGTAGAACAGGCGCTATTTACTTTTTTGCCTTCGAAAACAAACACCTTTGAAGATGTTGCCTTTTTTCCAAATTCTGAAGCCGCAATTACCTTAGAATCCTATGACTTAGATTCGTTTCGAGATAGCGGATTTCATTGGCGTATTTTGAGTTATGCTCTAACCGATTTAAAGAATTCCTCCCTCGCTCCTATCGATCCTAACGCAGCCGAAATCATGGTTGAAGGCATTGCGCAAATGGGCGTATTGGTGCTTCGCTTGGCTGGGACCCATTCCAAAAACAAGGGAAAAACTGTTTTGGATATTGAGGACATTAACCAAGGGTTTAGCGCCGTTCAAAAATTAATCGATAGCTATGATTATTCACAAAAAACGACCACTAGAACAACCATTGCATCTTCGGCGTCAACCACCACCTCAACCATCACCACGTTCTCCAACGTCACTCAAAAGCTAGGAATTGATTTCGATCATAAATCGGCCGACTGGCTCAATCGTTTAATTAGAAGCTACACGGTTTCTTACGAAGAAGGAGCCGTAAAACTGGCCATTCCACCAGCCTTTGGCGGCTCCGGAGTTGCCTGTGAGGATATCAATAATGACGGTCTGCCAGATGTTTTGCTATTGGGCGGATTTGGGAATAAGCTCTATTTAAATTCCGGTAAAGGAACGTTTATAGATATCACTCAAAGGGCAGGCTTGGACAGCTGGAACAAAGAAAAAAACTCCTTTGCCGAAGTGCGACAACCCATCATTGTCGATTTTAATAACGATGGGCATCAAGATATTTTTATTTCAATGGTAGACGAAGCACATCAACTATATAAGAACAACGGAGATGCTACTTTTACCAATGTTACTGCCTCGGCCAATCTGGGCGGAATAGATGCCGTTGGAGGTCCAGCCACGAGTTTCGATTATGATAATGACGGATTGTTGGATCTGTATATTGGATACTTCGGAAATTACCTAAAGGGAACACTCCCAACTTTAAAGCGTGATAATCAAAATGGGATGCCCAATAAATTGTATCGAAATGTAGGGAATTTTGTTTTCGAAGAGGTTCCATTCACCAAAGAGGTGTCGTCTAATACGGGATGGACTCAGGCGATGGGCCATGCCGATATCAATCAGGACGGTTGGCAAGATATTATTGTGGGCAATGACTTTGGAAAGAACAAGTATTACCTCAATGATGGTAAAGGTTCGTTTACCGAAATGAGCGCGCAACTCGGCACCGACAAGCCTTCGTATACTATGAACGTAGGGATTACCGATTTAAATCGTGATCAATTTCCCGATTTTTATATCTCGAACATCGTGGTAATGCAGAAAGATGAAAAGTATGTAAGTCCGAATGCCGAAACCACCATGAAATTCGATCCTAAGAAAATGGCCAATATAAGAACGGTTGAGGCGAATGATTTGTTTTTATCCAAACAAGCCGCTAACGACTACCCTACTTTTGAGCTAAGTAATAAAATGGGGCGTGGCTATTCGGCTACTGGTTGGTCTTGGGATGCCGATTTCTTTGATTTCGATAACGATGGGGACGAAGATTTGTATTGCCTCAATGGGATGAACGATTTTAGTGTGTATTCTTCTGAAAATCCGTTCTATTTTGAACGACAACAAGACTCAAAAACCATTGTATATGCGCAGAGTAATAAAGAAAAGAATGTGTTTTTTGTGAACGAAGGCGGACAGCTTGTGAATAAAGCCGAAGAACTAGGTGCCGATTTGGAGAGCAACGCTCGAAGTGCCAGTTTCTTTGACTATGATTTGGACGGCGATTTGGATATTATCATTAACAACTACCATGAAAAAGCGACCGTTTTAGAAAACAAAAGCGGAACCGAAAATCGATGGATTCAAATAAAATTAATTGGTGATCCTGCCCAAAACGTGAATCGGGATGCCATTGGAAGTTCCTTATTGCTAAACGGAGCAACTACAAAGAATCTGTGGCGCGAAATTCACAGTACCTCCGGATACCTCTCGGTTCATCCCAAAGCACAGCACTTTGGACTAGGCAGCGATACTAAAGTTACTGTTGAAGTACGTTGGAGCAATGGCGAGACGGTTTTACTATCTTCGTTAGAAAGTAATAAAAGATATGAAGTTAGCTACCCTAATACTATTAAAGCACTAGACTAGAAAGATTTTAGAAAGCCAATAGTGAACCAACGATTAATGCCTATACTTTTTGCGCTCGATAATTTCGGTACCACTCGATAAAAATGAGGATTTGGAAAACCAAAATCAATACACGATTTAGATTTATTAAAAGAAACCTTGCAGATTTAGAGATGTTAAGATCAAGAACTAAATTTCCTGAAGCGAATATTAGCGTACTCGATAACAGATAAATAAGAAGCCCCACATTCACTATAATAAATTCCCGTTTGCCTTGCAAAGATTTATATAGATATCCAATGGTGTAAATGACCAATAAGGTATGCGTTATCGTCATAGCCATTGGATTATATCTAAAAAAAAGTTCTGGATCTATAAAAAATTGATATCCTATAAAACAAAAAACAGGAATCGCAAAAAGCAAAATTATTTTCTTTTTAAATAATTCAGCATAGAAAAAAGAAAGCAATAAAAATTGGCTAGTATAATAAAAGTGAGAGAAGTATAAGTTTGAAAGATGTTTTGCTTTACCCACATAAAAAGCTATGACTTCTATCACAATTGTGATTATTAGGTAAATTGTAAGAATCTTAAAAGCTTTGCTGTATTTTGCAAAGCTTTTAAGATATATTAGAGCGTTAACCAATGCAAAACACATGGTAACAATACTGAAATAATTGAAAAAATCTAATCTCAATTTAAAGGACTTTTTGGGTCACAATCTGGTGGGCAAGGATTAGAAAAATCCCAAATACTATTAGGACCTCCAACCAATTCCGGATCGCCAGGAGGCGGCAATAAATCTTGATAAATAACCTCACCTTTTGCATTTTTAGTAGGTCGAGTACCAACTATAATTAGTTTTTCCTCAAAGGTATTTCCTTGCGTAGCTGGATCGTAGGTTTTTTTAACACCTAAATAGCAACGTACCCAAGCATTTTCTCCTTGATCGGCAATTTCATTTAGCACACCTTGAAAGTCCTTTACGGGAACTAAAAAAGCGTTGCACTCATTGTACTTATTGTATTCGCTTTCGTCATCTCTCCATTCTTTGGTCCACGTTTGAGCCGTGTCCAAACTAATTTTTCCGTCTTCTTTACTCATAATTTTAAAAGTTAAATGGGTTAATTAAGTTTTGAGTCTCTAAGTTAGTAAAAATGATGGATAGTCTCGATATTGCTTGTAGGATTGTATGTACATAGCTCGCCCAAAAAAAGTAAGAGAAGGCTGTAAAACCTGTTGATCTTTAAAAACTAAAACTGTATCTATTTCGACAATCTATCGATAAGTAATTGGGTAGATGTATTTTGAATTGTAGAAACATCTTTATTTTCGATGGAATTAAGTGTTCCTTTTGCCAATTTCTTACCAAGCTCTACTCCCCACTGATCGTAACTAAAAATATTCCAAACAATCCCTTGTACAAATAGTTTATGCTCGTACATGGCGATCAAACTACCCAGCGATTTGGGCGTAAGCTTTTCGATTAGAAGGGTGTTGGTTGGTTTATTCCCATCAAATACTTTAAAAATATTTTCTACTTCACTCCCATAAGTGCCTTGCAATAGGGCTTCGGTTTGGGCGACCATATTGGCCATTAGTTTATTTTGATGATCTTGGTTTCCATAGAGCGAGTTCGCAAAGCCAATGAAATCGGTTGGAATTAATTTGGTTCCTTGGTGTATTAATTGAAAAAACGCATGCTGCGCATTCGTTCCTGTGCTTCCCCAAACAATGGTTCCTGTTTGGTAATCGATAGAATTCCCATTTCTATCCACACTTTTTCCATTACTCTCCATGATTCCTTGCTGTAGATAAGCTACTAGCTTATTTAAATACTGAGAATACGGCACGACACATTCACTTTCGGCCTCGAAAAAGTTATTGTACCAAACCGAAATAAGTGCCAAGAGCACGGGTATATTTTCTTCAAAATCAGTTTCGGCAAAATGTCGATCCATTTCATGAGCGCCTTTCAACAAACCTTCGAAGTTGTCGTAGCCCACAGCACAAGCAATAGACAATCCAACGGCACTCCACAAGGAGAATCTTCCTCCTACCCAATTCCACATAGGGAATATATTTTCTGAAGCAATTCCGAAGTTAGCTACGGCATCCAAATTGGTAGACACAGCGACAAAATGCTGTGCGATATCGGCTTCTGAAGCTGTTTCTAAGAACCAAGAACGAATGGTCTGCGCGTTGGTAAGCGTTTCTTGGGTTGTAAATGTTTTGGATACGATAATAAACAAGGTCGTCTCAGGATCTAAATCTTTGATGGTCTGCATGACATGATCCCCATCTACATTGCTTACAAAACGCACATTAAGGTGGTTTTTATAATATTGTAGCGATTCAACCACCATATCGGGACCTAGGTCACTTCCACCTATCCCTATATTGACAACCGTTTCTATTGATCTACTGGTATACCCTTTCCAATCACCGCTAATTACTCGGTCTGAAAAGCCCTTTATTTGCTCCAGCGTTTCTTTAACTTCGTTGGGCATATTATTAAAGTTACGCAATTGCGTATGTCCTACAGCTCGATCTTCGGTTTCATTAATATGTGCTCCCTCAAATTGTGCCGCAATAGCATCTTTTAACCCAACTTCGTGAGCAAGATTTAAGAGTAATTTTCGTGTATCTTCTGTGATTCTATTTTTAGAATAATCCACATAGAAGTCATTCCACTTCACACTAAACTCCTTTGCTCTAGAGGGATGTGCTACAAATAAGTCCTGCATTTTTAATTTCTCAACAGTCGCGTAATGTGATTGCAACTCTTGCCAGGCATTTGTTTGCGTTGGATTTATTTTGGGTAGTGACATGTGTTGGATTTAAAGTATGAGATTGGAGCCGTTGTAAGTGAATAACTAGTTACTAGGTATTCACTTTTAAACGATGCTCACGGTAATATTGTATAAGTCCGTCAATGGGTCGACGAATTATACTCCCTAGTTCTAACTGATATGGTTTCATACAATCGCGCAAAATATCTTCCGAAAAATGAGCGATAGAACCAATGAAATGAATAGGGACATGCGTTGCTTCTTTATACCTTAGAATGCGATGTTCTATAAACTTGGTCATTCCTTCGCTGATCAATTTATAAAAATAACCATTCACTTCTCCTAAAGTCGTTGGACGCTCCTGATCTGGGTTGAATATAAATTCGGCAAAAGATGCCAGATACATATTAGGATTTGAACGTTGGTACAAATTCAATTTAATTTCATCTGGATCCAAATCGAAGCGTTTTTCAAATTCGGTTGCCAAAACTGCGGGCATTTTATTGTAAAAATAATCTCGAATAAGACGCTTTCCAAAGTAATTACCACTGGCTTCGTCCATTAAAGTATAACCTAAACTCGCGACCGCATTATGGATTTTTTCACCATCAAAATAACAGCTATTCGATCCCGTACCAAGAATACAAACGATTCCCGGTTCTTGCGTAGCAGCATAGACAGCAGCAACTGTATCTTCTGCAATGCTTATCTCTGCTTTCGTAAAAAGCGAGGTAATAACATCGTAAAGAATTTTATTGGGTGTTTCGGTGCCACAACCGGCACCGTAGAAATCGACAACCTCTACCGTATCGAATAGCCCTTGCAAATCTTTATTTGTGGCAATTCGATTGTACAGTTCCTCTTTCGGAAAAACCGCCGGATTCAATCCGAGAGTCCTAGTTTTTAAGGCTATTTTACCATCATCATCCAACAAAATCCAATCACACTTGGTAGAGCCGCCATCGGTAATTAAAATCATATACTATACGGTTGCAATGTAAGCTGCCAGATCAATTAATTTTGAAGAGTAGCCGTACTCATTGTCATACCAAGCTACTAATTTAAAGAAATTGTCATTTAAAGCAATTCCAGCATTGGCATCAAAATTACATGTATTTGGGTCACTTACAAAATCTTGAGAGACAACCGGATCTTCTACGTAATCGATAATACCTGCATATGCGCCACCAGCCGCGTCTTTAAATAATTGTTTTACTTCTTCATAGGTTGCAGATTTCTCTGTTCGAACCGTTAAGTCAACTACAGATACATCGGCCGTTGGAACACGAAATGCCATTCCGGTAAGTTTACCTTGTAAACTTGGGATAACTTTAGTTACAGCAACAGCGGCCCCAGTTGACGTTGGAATAATATTATTCATAGCACTACGACCCAATCGATAATTTTTACGCGATGGACTATCCACCGTGTGCTGAGTTGAAGTAGCCGCGTGAACCGTTGTCATCAATCCTTCAATAATTCCTAAATTATCATCAATTACTTTTGCCATTGGCGCCAAACAATTGGTTGTACAAGATGCGTTAGACACAATGGTTTGATCTGCTTTTACTTCGTTGTGGTTAACACCCATCACGAACATTGGAGCTGTTTTGGAAGGGGCCGAAATAACCACCTTCTTAGCACCAGCATCAATATGTGCCGAAGCGTTGTCTATATCTGTAAAAATACCTGTGCAATCAATAACGATTTCTGCTCCTACAGCATCCCATTTCAAATCGGCTGGGTTACGTTCGGCTGTAACGCGAATGGTTTTACCATCTACTACTAGATTTCCATCCTTCACTTCTACAGTACCACTATATTTACCATGTACTGAATCATATTTTAAAAGGTAAGCCAGGTGATCTACATTTAATAAATCATTAATTGCTACTATTTCTACCTGGTCGTTTTGAGCTGCGATTCTAAAGGCAATTCTTCCAATTCGGCCAAAACCATTAATTCCAATTTTTGTCATAATAAGATCACGCTGTGCGTGTTATGTTTAAGATTATTATTTTTTATGTTGATGTGATGTCTGCCACACGAATGAGGTCTACATCTATTTTATTTTGTCCTTTGATTGCCTCCGCAAATGGTACCGAAACCACTTTATTATTAGCAATACCAATCATTACATTTTTTTCTTGATTGAGCAACGCATCAATAGCACCTACACCTAACCTACTTGCCAATACTCTATCGTAGCAACTTGGTGAACCTCCGCGTTGAATATGTCCTAAAACGGTCACCTTCACCTCGTATTCCTCTAGGTTCTCACGAATGTAGTCTGCCAGTTCGAAAATGTTCTTTCCTATCTGATCCCCTTCAGCTACAACCACTATACTCGAGGATTTTCCAGATTTTTTACTTCGTTTTAAGGATTCGACCAAACGATCTTTTCCCATATCTTCTTCTGGGATCAGAATTTCTTCGGCTCCAGCTCCTATACCAGCGTTCAATGCAATATCTCCCGCATCTCGTCCCATCACTTCTATTAAAAACAATCGGTTATGAGAATTAGCAGTATCACGAATTTTATCGATAGCTTCTACCACCGTGTTTAGAGCCGTATCGTATCCAATAGTATAATCGGTTCCGTTGATATCATTATCAATGGTTCCTGGTAAACCAACAATTGGAAAGTCGAATTCTTCCATAAAAATGGAAGCACCTGTAAAGGTACCATCACCACCAATTGCAACTAAGGCATCTATTTGATTCTTAATAAGATGATCGTAGGCCTTTTGTCTTCCTTCTTTGGTTCTAAATTCTTTAGACCGTGCAGATTTAAGAAAAGTACCTCCTTTATTGATTATGTTCTTTACCGACCGCGGACCTAGTTCTTCAAAATCTCCTTCAATCAATCCTTGGTATCCTCTATAAATACCAACACATTCTAGGTTGTGATAAGCGCAGGAGCGCACGACGGCGCGAATTCCAGCGTTCATTCCAGGAGCGTCACCACCACTGGTTAACACTGCAATACGTTTTAGTTTGTTACTCATTAATGTAAAATTATCGTATTCTTTTTAATTGGGCAATTTAGTTTGAGACTATAACGTTTTCGAGCCTACTACAACGTTTTCGATTTAGAAATTAACAATATTGATAGCATATTTATAAAACTAATGCATATAAAAAACGGTTCCTATAAAAAGAAACCGTTCTACATTATTTATATGAATGAAGCTATTATTTGATCAAGATTACATACTCCCACGGTGCATATTCTTGCTGAAATCCTTCTTGAAAGGTTACGGGAAGATCTGTCATGTAATTGGTAAATGCTCCGGTTAAAGGTATAGTAAACTGAGCTGAAGTCCCTGACAGGTTTGCGATATATATTAGTTCATTATCATCTTGAATTCGTTTAAAAGCTAAAATGTACTCATTAGATGTTTCGACACGTTCGTAAGAAGCGGGAGTTTTCCCTCCATTTAGCGCTGGATGTTCATTTTTAAGGGTACCAAGTTGCTCTAATAAAGGCCACATCGTTCCCCGAGTTTTTGGAATTGAATCTTTTTCGAAAAACTTTAAGCGAAAATCGAGATCGTATTCCTGTCCGCTATAAATCAAGGGCATCCCTGGCATACAATAGGTCAAGGCAGTTAAAGCTGGAGCGGCGTCTCCCATTCTTTCTGCTACTGGACCTGCCCAAGAATTCTCATCGTGATTGGTTACAAAATTCATTAAGATATCGTTGGATTCCCATTCTTGTGGAATTTCGTTAATATAAGAATCGAAATCGGCTACATTCTGTTTTCCTTGGGCAATAGCGTTGAGGATATGATGTCCTTTCCAACCGTACGACATTTCGAACATATCGCCTTTGGTCAATGCTGGCATTTGTGCCTCGGCGAGCATAAAGATAGGTTTCACTTTTCGCAGTTCTGGTATAGCTTTTTCCCAAAAAGAAACAGGAACTCCGTGGGCTACATCGCATCGGAAACCATCAACACCTTCTTCAGATATCCAATAACTCATTTCTGATATCATTTCCTGCTGCATCTCTAAATTGTTATAATCAAGATCTGCTACATCGGTCCAACCCCAAGGTTCACCTTCGTCATTAAGCGGGTCTGTAATTTCACCTGCCTCATTTTTGGTATAGTATTCTGGGTGATCGGTTATCCATTGGTGATCCCAACCAGTATGGTTAGGAACCCAGTCTAATATAACATACATCCCATTCGCATGGGCCGTTTGTACGAGCTTTCTAAAATCATCTTTCGTCCCAAAATCTGGGTTAACTGCATTATAGTTGGCTACCGAATAATAACTACCCAAGTACTTTTTGCGTTCTTCTGGATCTTCAATTTCTTCAATAGAAAGATCTCCTTTCGCCTTGCGTTTTACTTCAGAAATTGGATGAATAGGCATGAGCCATATAATCTTAACTCCCAAATTCTTCAAACTAGGTATGTCTTTGGTAAAGGCATTGAAGGTTCCTTCGGGAGAATATTGACGAATATTTGCTTCATAGATTACGGCCGTTTCTAAAACAGCATCGCTTATGGGTTCCATATTCTGTACTTCAATTTCAGAAGTGCTTTCGTCAACCTCTTTTTTCGTTTCCTTGCATGCAGTCAACACTAGCAACGCAACCATGAGAATACTTATTTTTCGCATATCAATTACTATTTGTTTATTAATTCAAGCAAGGTTACATTATAATCTGAGTTAAATGCAGCTTGTCCATTGCTCACCACAACTTCTACTCCACTGTAGGCATCTTTTAAGCGCGAACCATCTTCAAAAACGGTAGAAACATTTAATACTTTCTCTTTGGTATCTTCGATACTCACGACCACTTTATCACTGTAACTCCCATCATTGAAGGTTCGAGAAAACACATAAGGACTTGCTGAAATCATTTTATGAACTCCCGCCCCTATAGATGGGTGAGCCGCTCTAAACGTACCTAGCTTTTGCCAGTGTTTTAATAATTCCTGAGTTGAGGTGTTATTTTCTAGATCATTCCAATTCATACTTGAGCGCAAGGTGGCATCTCCATTGGTGCCCTCTATAAGCAAAGGTCTCGCAATTTCGTCACCATAATATATTTGAGCCGCTCCAGGCGCAAGCAACAATCGAGTTGCCGTTTCGAAAGTTTTCTCTCGTGCTTTATCAAACGGATCTCCGTCATCATGCGACGTTAAGTAATTAAGTGTAGAATATCCATCCAATTCGCCATTAAGTATGGTTGAATAAGTGCTAAAAACTTCTTCGTACGATTTGTCTCCAGACGATCGAAGATCGAAATTGATTAATGCGTCAAAACTATCATTAAAGTAATTAACCACCTTATCTCCAAAGTCATAGTTCTTACCTGAATTTACATTGTAGAAATAGATTTCACCTACTAGATAAAACGGTGCATCATCTAAAACTGCCTCAGGGTTGTTTTCTTTCCACTGCGCAAATGCCGCGTCGCAAACGTCTTCAAATTCTTCCCAAACATATTCTTCGGTATGCTTCACAGTATCCACTCTATAACCGTCTATTCCATAGTCTGTAATATAATCGGCTAACCATTTCATGATGTAGAAACGGGGTGCTTTGGGATTTCCCGTTCGTTGAAAGAAATCTTCCAACTCGGCTAGTTCCTGTTCATAACGACCTTCCATTTTCCATTTTTCAACCAATTGAGGAGGAAGTTCGACAGCCTCGTTACTTTCTGTTTTCACGTCTGGTAGATTGGCTACTAAGGTGCAGGCGGTGGTTGTTTCATATGTTTTAAAATCGCATGGCGGACCTGTACGCACCCATTCTTCTGGCCATACTCCATCTTCATCAGTTTGTGGTCCGTGATGATTTATGACAGCATCTAACAAAATGCGAATTCCACTTTCATGAGCTGCATCTACCATTTCTTTGAGATCGGCTTCTGTTCCAAAATTAGGATCTAATGTTGTCCAATCTTTTGTCCAATATCCATGATAGCCATATGTAAATCCAGTTCCTTCATCCACTCCTGCATGGATTTGTTCTACTACGGGTGTCAACCAAATGGCCTGGATGCCTAAATCGGTAAAATAGCCTTCCTTGATCTTTTGCGTTACTCCTTTTATATCCCCTCCTTCAAATCCGCGTAAAACAGCCGTTTCCTTTGTTCTATCAAAATGAACATCATTGGATGTATCTCCATTGTTAAAACGATCGGTAAGTAAAAAATAGATATTGGCTGCTTCCCAAGTGAAATATGACTTAGTCTCTACCGTTGAAGCTAGTTCTGTTTCTTTTTTCTGAGGAGAATTGCAACCAGCAACTATGCTAACTAATAATACAATTAAGATTGGACGTAGCGTTTTCATAAGTTTAATCTATTTTAATAAGTTCGTTATTCACTTTTACGGCAATAGGATCGCCCAATTCTAATGAAAAAGAAGTTCCATTACGATCTACAGTTACTTTTAAAATTCTATTTCTAAAATTCACTTTAAAAGAATAAGAACCCCATTGCGAAGGAATTCTAGGTTCAAACATTAGTGTGTCATTTTGAACACGCATCCCACCAAAACCTTCTACAATACTCATCCAAGTTCCAGCCATACTGGTTATATGACATCCTTCCTCTACTTCTTTATTATAGTCATCTAAATCTAAGCGAGATGTACGAAGGTAGAATTCATAGGCCTGATCCATTCGATCTAATTTAGCCGCTTGAATACTATGTACACATGGTGATAAAGATGATTCATGCACCGTTAAGGGTTCATAGAAATCAAAATGTCTCTCAAGTTCTTCTGTGCTAAAGTGATCCTCAAAAAAGTAAAACCCTTGCAAGACATCGGCCTGTTTTATGTAAGGCGAGCGTAAAATACGATCCCACGACCATTTTTGATTAATTGGTCTATGTACCGGGTCTAGTTGAGAAACAGGCACCAACTCCTTATCCAAGAATCCATCTTGCTGCAGGTACACATTTGCTTCTTCCGAAAACGGAAAATACATTTGGTTGGAAACTTGTTTCCATAATGTAAGTTCGGAATCGGTGACATTTGTTTTAGCAATGATCCTTAAATAATCATCTGAATTTTGTACTGAAGTTCGATCCAACATTTCTACAGCATAATTAATACACCATTGTGCCATATAATTGGTGTACCAATTATTATTGATGTTGTTTTCGTACTCGTTGGGACCAGTCACACCAAGAATGACATATTTGTTTTTTGCTTTGCTGAATGTAGCACGTTGTTGCCAAAAACGGGCAATCCCAATCAATACTTCAAGACCTTTTTCGGGTACATAGCTTGTATCTTGCGTATACCGTTCGTAGTTGTATATCGCAAAAGCAATGGCTCCGTTACGATGGATCTCTTCGAACGTAATTTCCCATTCGTTGTGACACTCCTCACCGTTCATTGTTACCATAGGATATAGAGCTGCTCCGTTTGTAAAGCCTAACTTTTGAGCATTCTCAATTGCTTTGCCTAATTGGTTGTATCGATAGGTTAATAAATTACGCGCTACTGTTTGGTTTTTGGTCGCCATGTAGAATGGAATACAGTAGGCTTCGGTGTCCCAGTAGGTGCTCCCTCCATATTTCTCGCCTGTGAATCCTTTTGGTCCAATATTGAGACGTGCATCTTTACCTAGATAGGTTTGATTGAGTTGAAAAATATTGAATCGGATTCCTTGCTGCGCCTTAACATCGCCTTCAATAGTAATATCTGCCATTTCCCAGATCGCTTTCCAGGCATTAGACTGCTGTTTTTTAATTTGATCGAATCCTTCTGCATTAGCCTTTGCAATAATAGCTTTTGCTGCAGAAGTTAATTGATCAATTTCGAGATTAGTGGAGACGGTATAGCCTCCATACTTCAATAAAGTTGCTTTATCACCTGGATTGATTTGTAAAGTGTATTGGAGTCCGATAGAGCTATCTTCCTTATTGGTTTTGAAAATTGTTGAAGCTTCATTGCCATTTAGTAAAACTTGCGCATGCATGTAAGTGCATACATCAAAATTGGTTTTCATGGTACGAGAACGAATAAAAGCTTGATGTCCATCACTTTCCAATTGAAGTATATTCCAAAATGCATCGTCCCAATTACTATCTTCATTAGTGATACCTGCATCTATATAAGGTTCAAAAACAATTTCACAAGAACGGTTGGGAGTTACTTCGTATCGAATTGCACCTAGTTCATCATCATGAATAGAAAGAATTCGCGTACTCTTCACAATTAATTCAACACCATTTTGGAGAAGGGCTGTAAAAGAACGCTGGTAATATCCTTCTTTCATATTGAGTTCTCGCTTGAAATCTGAAACAGACGCACACGTAGCTAGGTCTAGCTTCTCTCCGTTGACAGATACTTTGATACCTATCCAATTAGGAGCGTTTAGCACTTTAGCAAAATACTCTGGATATCCATTTTTCCACCAACCCACACGGGTTTTATCTGGATAGTAAACACCGGCGATATAACTTCCTTGGAAGGTAGTTCCGCTATAATCTTCTTCAAAATTAGCGCGCTGACCCATGGCTCCGTTTCCTATACTAAATAGGCTTTCGGAGGATTTTACTCGTGTAGGATCAAATCCTTCTTCTATAATTGACCAGGGATGGGGTTGAATATAATCTTGATGCATAATGGTACTGCTTTAAGCAGGTATCGAATAATATTATTGAATAAGTTGATTTAAAAAGTCTGGCGAAATTTCTGTGAAATTTTTGAATACATAATCTGCATCTTTTAAAACAGAACGACTGCCAATGCCAATGCTTATCATGTTGGCCGTATTGGCTGCCTCTACACCTGCCAATGAATCTTCAAAAACAATACAGTTCTCCGCATTAATTTTTAGGCCTTCGGCGGCATTTAAAAAGACTTCGGGGTCGGGTTTCGCCTTGGTCACATTCGTGCCGTCTACAATAGTTTCAAAGTAAGCTTTGAGGCCTACTTTTTTTAAGATAACTCGTGCATTTTTACTTGCCGAACCGAGTGCAATTCCTTGTTTCTTTTCTTCTAAAAATGCTAATACTCTTGGAACATCTGGAAGTATTTCAGAATCATTCATTTTTGCAACGTAACTAAGGTATTCGTCATTTTTACGCGCCATTAATTCCATGAAATGATCATCGGAAATATGTTTGTTTCCCCAAGTGAGGATTTTTTCCAAGGAACGAATTCTGCTCACTCCTTTTAATTGCTCGTTCTGTTCTTCTGAAAAAGAAATATCGAGACCTTCGGCTAGGTTTTTCCAAGCGAGAAAATGAAATTTAGCGGTGTCTACAATAACTCCGTCTAAGTCGAAAATAAATCCCTTTTTTGGGGCATTTGTTTGTTGCATATCGAAAAATAATGATTCTCGATACACGTTTAGAAAGCCAACTGGCAATGCAACGTGGTATCAAAACTTAAATAATGGAAGTAATAATAAGGACTGATACTTTGCGGGCGTAAATATAGTTTTTTTTGAAAATTTTATGGCATTAAGCAGTAGATTCCCGCTCAATAATTTCTGTTTCCACAACTACTTTCTTGTAAGGGGCTTCCATATCATCACTTTCTAGTCTGTCTATCAATAAATTCGCTGCATTTTCTCCTAATTCTCGTCCGTGCTGACTCACACTCGTGAGACTAGGACTGGCAAATTTTGATAGAACTCCATCTGTGAAACCAATAACTTTAAATTCTTCAGGTACTTTTTTACCTAATTTTCGAGCCACTTTGATTGCGGTAAGAGCAAACTTTTCATTCACTGAAAACAATGCATCAATTTCTTGATTCTCTTTGAGAAAGACTGTTAGGATATCCTCCACTTCCTCCATGTTTTCGGTACGATCTAATTCGTCCTCTAACTTCAAAATGTGCTTTTCCTGAAGCGGTACATTTCTAATCGCCAAGGCATTCATATAACCCGTGGTTCTTAAATTCCCAACACTCACATGATCCATGGTTGTTGCAATTGCAATATTTTTACAACCTTTATCTAGTAAGCTCAGAACCGCTTTTCGAGCACCTTGTAAATCATCAACCACAACCTTATCACATTCCACTTCTTTTACGGCACGATCGAACATGACGATGGGCATTCCTTGATTGATTGTTTCTTTTAAATGATGATAATCCTTTAGTAATTGAGTCTCTTTGGTTACAGAAATCAAGAAACCATCAATGCTACCATTGGCAAGTGTTTCCATACTTACAACTTCCTTAGCAAAAGATTCATTACTCAAACCAATGATTACGTTATAGCCACGCTCATTGGCCACTTTTTCAATACCACTAACTACTGTCGTAAAAAAGTGATGCACTATTTCGGGAATAATAACGCCAAGTGTCTTGGTCTTCTTATTTTTTAGGCTCAACGCTATATTGTTGGGCTTGTAATTGTAGAGCTTAGCAAAAGCTTTAATCTTTTGACGTGTATCTTCACTTATTTCTGAGCTATCTCGTAGCGCCTTAGAAACAGTGGATATAGACACATCCAGTTCTTTTGCGATTTTTTTAAGCGTTAGTTTCTGCATTCGTGGAATTTCCTTGTTACCAAAAGCTAAAAGTACTAAAGATTCGGCAAAGATTGCCCAAAAATGAGAATAGCTTGGTCTATTTTATAAAGTTACCTCAGAAATGTTAAATTAATGAAACTTATTAACACGAAAACGTTTTCGATGTCAATCGCAATAAAAAAGTGTTAAAATAACGTGATTTTTACACTACATTTGAAATGGAAGTAATTAATAAGTAAGTTTCTTTGTTCGATTTTTGAATGGTTAAATCAAATCTAGTTTTTTGATTTAACCATTTTATTTTTTGAATTAATTCTAGTAGTTAGCAGTTCTTTTTAGCTACTGTAGAGTTATTCTTCGCCGTTCGAAACCCCAGTAAATTATACGTAAAATACGTGGATACACGTATACGCTTTTAAAGTCGATATACCTATATTTGACTATGAATTAGTGAATTGTACTACGAGATAATTTTTTGTGGGGATAGAAAATTATATTTCAGTACAGGTTTTAAAGTTTAACTTCTTTAAACTTTAAAATTTACTAAGTTAGGTTTGTTATAAAGCGCTGTTCATCAGCGCTTTTTTAATTCCCTAAAATCTAAGTTAGTTTAATTGATACCTGAATGGTTCTCTTTACCTTCCTGAAGCCATTGCAAATATTCATCTGCATCTGGAGTGTATCCCAATGGTTTATTTAGCAAATTTAGGTCGCTATCCATTAGTATATAATAAGGTTGAGAATTGTTTTGAAAATTTACCGTTTGAAACGTCGCCCACTTGTCACCTACTGTCTTTATTGGTTTTACCCCACTATTATTAGGACGCTGAAAATTGAACTTATCTTCATCCTTCAATTCTTTACGATCATCGACATATAAAGATACCAGAACATATTCTTCATTAATTATTTTAAATATTTCTGGTTCACTCCACACCTGCTCCTCCATCTTACGACAATTTACACAAGCCCAACCCGTAAAGTCGAGCATAATGGGTTTCCCTGTTGCTTTGGCAACCGCAAGGCCTTCGTCAAAATCTTTATAAGCCTCCAATCCTAACGGAGCGCTCGTTCCTTTATCGTAAATACTGTAGAACAAAGGAGGTGGAAAACCACTTAGCAGTTTTAAATTCGCATATTTCGTATTGGTAACACCTGGAAGCAGGTACATAAAGGTTGCGATACTAAGTACTCCAACAATAATATTCCCTTTGGGTAGTGGTTTCTTTCTAGGACCATCGTGCGGAAATCTGATAAACCCGAATAAATACAAGGCCATTCCAAGCGCACATAAAATCCAAATACCAAAGAAAATCTCACGCTTTAAGATTCCCCAATGCTCAACTAAATCGGCATTTGAGAGGAATTTAAAGGCCAATGCTAACTCAATAAATCCAAGCACTACCTTTACGGTATTAAGCCATCCTCCACTCTTGGGTAATGAATTTAGCATATTTGGAAACATGGCAAACAACGCAAATGGCAAGGCGAGTGCCAATCCAAAACCACCCATACCCATACTTAATTGCATAGCACCACCATCGGTCGATAATGAGCTACCTAATAGGGTTCCTAATATTGGCCCTGTACACGAAAAAGATACTATCGCCAGTGTAAGTGCCATAAAAAAGATTCCTATACTACCACCGATGCTGGTCGCTTTACTATCCATTTTTGCGCTCCACGATTGCGGCAATGTGATTTCATAATATCCAAAGAACGAAAAAGCAAAAGCGATAAAAATCACGAAAAACACAATGTTCAATATTACATTGGTCGAAATGTTGTTTAGTATTTCAGGATTCAAAGAATCTAATAAATGGAAAGGCACGCTAAGTAGCACATAAATCAGAAAAATAAAGAGACCATAGAGTATGGCATTAGCTAGCCCTTTCTTTTTATTTGTTGCGCTTTTAGTAAAGAAACTAACTGTAAGCGGAATCATTGGAAACACGCAAGGCGTGAGCAAAGCAATGAGGCCACCTAAAAATCCTAAGAGAAAAATTGTAAACAATCCCTTTTCCTCTTTGGTTGGATCTTCAAATTTATCCCGTCCTTTTAAATCTATTTGTAGGGCTTTGGTTTTTTCTATATCTGCTTCCGACAGCTCCGCAGAAACAGTACCCCCAGTGCCCTTTTCAAGAGAGATGGTAAAGGTTTTAATTTCTGGTGCCAGACATCGCGTATCATCACATACAGAATAAGATACCGAAAACGGTAGTTCTATTAATTCAGAATCGATTAATTCGATTTCCTGTGTAAACAGAGCTTTGTCTTCAAAGTAAACCACATCGATATTAAAAACTTTATCAAATATTGGTTTTACATTGGGCTCAACGGTTTCTCCAATTAATCGGTAGGTCGAATCTGTTGGATTAAATGAAATTTCTGTTGGAATAGGACCGTCAAATTCATCGCCAAACTGTTTTTGGCTGTATAAATGCCAACCTGAATCTATGGTCGCATCTATGCTAAGAAGATAGGTGTCGCCCGATTTCTTTTCTGAAGAAACCTCCCATTTAACTGGATCGAGTAACCCTTGACCCAATACAAACGTACTTGTAATTAACAACGTAAAAAGGATGACAAACTGTTTCATTAACGTGGCGTATAATCTATTCGTAAAATTTCGTTGGTATCTTTCGTAACTTTAAATCGATCGTCCATACGAACTCCTACTACCCAAACAATCCGATCGTCACTACAAAGTACCCAAGTATTTTCTTTGGCGATCAAAGATAACTTTTCGTCTTTAAATAATTTGCTCAATTTCTTTTTTCCTTTCATTCCAAAAGGATAAATGCTATCCCCTTCTTGCCACTTGCGAAGTAGTAACGGGAATTTTAACAAATCCTTGTCTACAAAAATGCTATTAGCGTTGGTTATCTCAAAGCCCGGCACGTCACTCATGTTCATTGAAATAGGCTCATCTACCGCCATAGTATCATTAAAAATCAAGTGGTTCTCTGCACGAATATCTGAAGTATATTCAGATAGTATAAGGTCTTCCCGATTCTTCAAAAGTCTGTGTGTTCTTGAGAATACTTGTTTGCCAGATTGAGCGGTCAACAATGTTTTAATAGCTTCAAAGTCGGAGAATCCATAGGCAAAGACCAATTCATACAATAAAGCGTCTGTGTTGGGAAGTTCCTTTAATTTAGGAATATGTATATGAAGTGTATTCCCACTTTCAGTAACTACCAAATTATAGACAAGTTGCATATAGTCGTTGACAAGTGCTTGCGTCTGATTTAAATTATTTTGAGTTCTCTCAAAATTTTGCGTTACCTGATTTCCCAATGCTTTAAATGACGGAATGAGATCATGTCGAATTTTATTACGTAGATATTCCTTTTTACTATTGCTGCTATCCTCGCGCCAAAACAATTCGTTATCCTTGGCATATTTTAAGATGGAAGCACGTGAAAAAGGCAGCAAAGGTCTAATAATCGACCCATTAATAGCAGGAATACCTGTTAATCCACGAATGCCGGTACCTCTTGAGAGATTGATAAAAAAAGTTTCTAAAGTGTCGTCTGCATGATGCGCTGTAAGTACATAATCCAATTGATGTTGTTTCAACAAATATGAAAACCAGTCGTAACGCAATTCTCGGGCCGCCATTTGTGTCGACAAATTAGCAGACGCCGCGTAGGCTTTCGTATCGAACTTCTTTGTATAAAACGGAATACGATGGTCTTGGGCAAAATGAGAAACAAAATCTTCATCCCCGTCACTTTCTGCTCCTCGTAAAGAAAAATTACAATGCGCGATAGACATCGAAAAGCCAAGTTCCTTTAGCAAATGTGTAAGCACCATACTGTCAAGGCCACCGCTGCATGCGATTAACAGGTTCGCCTCTTCTAAAAAAGGGAACACATCTTTTATATGTTTTTCAAAACGTTTGAGCATATTAAAAATTACCCGCAAAAATACCTAATACCACAGCAATACCAAAGCTTAGCATTGTTCCTATTAAAACATATTCAGTTTTAAGGGTTTCATCGTCGCGATACCGTAAAATGGACTTCGCAGCAATAAGAAAACCAACCGCCTCAAATTGACCGATAAGAATGAAAATTAGTGTAAGAAGTCGTTCCAGTATACCAATTAGTTTGCCTGCGTTAGGTAGTTCGTTAACACTCATTATTTCTAATTGAGCGGTTCTAAACACTTCTTTTATGATAATGTTTGCCGGTTTTAAACAAAGTAGAAATGCGAGGGTAATCATTATTTGGCTTTCTGAAACGGGAAGCTCCCAATAGCTATAAATGCCATGGTAATGCTCAAAAAGCAATACTACAGTAAAAACAACTGCTAGATGTAAAATTTGGTCAATGAAGAATGCGTAATTCCCTAAATGTTTATGCCGATTAAGTTTGGGTTTAAACCCATCTATAAAATAATGAGTTATAGCAATTACGGCTGCTCCTACGATAAATTGGAGTTGAAATGACAACAACCAAGAAAGAGCAAAAACTATTAAAATATGCCAAACGAGAAATTTACTTCGAAATCCCTTTTCATTCTTATCCTTGGCCAAAGCATCCGTTTGAAAAAAATAATCTGCCCCTATATGAGCGATTAATTGCAGAAGTAGAAAGACAGTTAATTCCATAAATTATAATCTAGACATTAGGCTTGCAAAATAAGTGACAGCCGTTTCAATGGCATTCCAACCAGAAGCAGTAGAATGTCTGTTCACAACCGACTGATCTATTTTTAAGCGGGCCGCGATGGCTTTTTCATCATTTTGAAGTAATTTTAAATAAAGCACTTCACTTTGTCTTGAAGTTGCTTTAGCAAATAACACATCCAACAACTCCATGATGGGTGTAATATGAAAATTTAGTTCATCATTATGAGAAGCAAAAAACAAGGTGTTTTTAATTACAATACGTTCGTTACCATGCGTAGACTTTGAGTTAATTAAGCGACCCGATAAATAAATAGCTTCCCCGTCGATAATCCCTTTATCTGGATCGTATCGGCTTAGTTCGCCATACCCAATGGCAAGTCTAATTCCATGTTCTTTAAAAAACTTCGCTCGCTTCTTTGTTTCTTTATAATCCTTTACAGAAACTGGTATTCCTTTCACGAACGCCTTAATGGCTAGAGCCACTTGTAACGCGCTGGCTGTGTTTGGAACTACTAATTCTAGATAGTCTCCTTTTATAATTCGTCCATAGGTGTTAAACTGAGTAGTTAATTCCTTCAACAACAGTTGTAAGGAGCGTTCTAACGCTTCCTTATCTTCTCTTCCTAAGCTGCTAGAAGAAACGATATCACCTGATAAAACCGTATACATTTGTTCTATTTTTGGCTAAAATACAAAATTTTATGTATTTATAAGTACATAAACATGTTTTATGTATTTAAATGCGCATAAATATATTTTATGTACCCTATACAACATAAATTAAAATTATGCACTATTCAGAGCTTCTCGCATTGCCTTGGCTTTCAAAAGGCATTCTTCGTACTCATTATCTGGTATCGATTTAGCCGTTATAGCACCACCTACAGAATAACTAACATAATTTAACTTTGCATTATAAAGAATGCTCCTAATTACAACATTGAAGTCAAAATCTCCAGTAGGGGTAAAATATCCAACGGCTCCGCTATACAACCCGCGTTTCGCATCTTCCAACTCTTCGATGATTATCATAGCAGAGACTTTAGGCGCTCCTGTCATACTACCCATTGGGAACGTTTTACGAATCATTTCTACCGGTGTAGTTCCTTCTGCGGCTTCACAACGAATGGTAGAAATCATTTGATGCACCTGTTCGAACGTATAGATCTTACACAATTCTTCTACTTTAACACTCCCCTTTTCAGCAAACTTAGAAAGATCGTTTCTCACCAAATCTGTGATCATAATATTCTCGCTTCGCTCTTTGGGGTCAGCGGCCAAGTTTTCCATCATCTTTTTGTCTTCTATTGGACTAGATAATCGTTTAGCTGTGCCCTTTATAGGCTGAGAAATAACCGTATTACCAAGCTTCTTCAAATATCGTTCAGGTGAAGCAGATAAGGCATAGTGAGAATCTAGTTTTAAAAAAGTCGCAAATGGCGGACTTGAGATTTTGTTTAAATACTGAAAAGTCCGTAGCGGATCGATTACACAATCTTCTGAATAAAACTCCTGACAAAAATTTGCTTCATAAATATCTCCTCTTTCTATATGCCGAAGCATTTCATTAATTTTCTCGAAATAGGAATCCTTTGAAGTTCGCAAACGTATTTTAATATCGCCATCACCCATGCCATCGTTATCGACTGAACTATTCTTAATCGTGTTCCAATCAATTTCCATTTCGTCATCCACCATAGCCAGATAATGCAGCTCTACTTGAGTCTCGGTGAAAACGAAAACCTTTTTGGGTTGAAAAAAATAAAGGTCCGGGAAATGAAGCCCATCAAAGTTTGAAGAACTTAATGCTTCTAAATCATTCTTCAGCTCATAAGAAAGGTAACCAAATAGCCAATCGTTCGCTAATGATTGATATTCTTCTAAAGCGTCGAAAGCTCCATGAGCACTCGTTTTAATTGCCGTAAAGGCATCCACAGCCAAAAGTGCTTTATAACTCCCATGGTTTTCTTCGTAATCATTAGAATCTAACCACGCCACTTCTTCAAATTGCTGCGCCCATTGCAAAAGTTGCTCTTTTAGCAGAGGTGTTAACTCAATTGGATATATTTTACGAGTTCTATTCACTCAATAAATCTTCAATAGCCTTTTGAAATTTGCTTACAACCTCTTGATTCGTAATTGAAGCTGTTTCTGCAGAAAAATTTTCGTTAAATGAAGGAACCGCTATACTAGCAATTACTTCTGCCTTAATTCGAGGTAAAAAGTCGGAAATGTATTCTAAGGCAGTAAGTCCGCCACGTTTTCCCGGAGAGGTACTCATAAGTACGATTCTTTTTCCTTCTAAAAAATTGTAATCGATTCGAGTAAGCCAATCGATTATATTTTTGAAGAATGCCGATAGAGATCCGTTGTGCTCATTGACAGCAATTAGCAATCCATCGGCTGACTTTATCTCGGATAGTAAATTGACTAGTGTATCTGGAAAACCTTCATTCTGTTCTATGTCGATACCATACATAGGCAGTGCATATTCATTAAGGTCTATGACGGAAACGTCTGCGCCATTCACCATCGAAGCCACATAAGTAACTAACTGTTTATTAATTGAACTACTGCTATTACTTCCAGCAAATGCGAGTATTTTTTTCATATAAAATATTTTTAAGTAAAGATATAAAAAGCAAAAACCACTCCAAGTGTTTTAGAGTGGTTTTAGAATCCAATAAATGGAGTTTTTAAATATGTAACGGTCTGTTTTCGGTTGCCGCTAATGCAGCCTCCTTCACAGCCTCGGCATACGTTGGATGTGCATGACTCATACGTGCGATATCTTCGGCGCTCGCTCTAAATTCCATAGCCGTTACTGCTTCCGCAATTAAATCGGCTACACGTGCACCAACCATATGAACTCCTAACACCTCATCGGTAGTGGCATCACTTAAAATCTTAACGAAACCATCGGTATCGCCACTTGCGCGACTTCTTCCTAATGCACGCATCGGAAATTGTCCAGACTTGTACGCTACTCCCGCTTCTTTTAACTCTTCTTCCGTTTTACCAACAGAAGCTACTTCTGGCCAAGTATATACAACTCCTGGTATTAAGTTGTAATCGATATGTGGTTTTTGACCGGCTAATACTTCGGCTGCCAGAACACCTTCTTCTTCGGCTTTATGCGCTAACATAGCACCTCGAATTACATCGCCTATCGCATAAATATTAGCGACATTCGTTTGCAGATGATCGTTCACCTCTACCTGTCCTCTTTCATTCGCCTTGACACCGGCATTTTCCAATTTTAGTCCATCGGTATATGCACGACGTCCAACCGAAACCAAACAATAATCGCCGACAAAAGTTACTTCTTCTCCTTTTTTGTTCGTTGCAGTTACAGTGATATCATTCTTCTTACGATCTACCGCAGAAACTTTGTGCGAAACGAAGAATTTCACTCCTTGTTTCTTCATTGCTTTCATTAGCTCTTTACTTTGAGCAGAATCCATTGTAGGTATAATTCGATCCATATATTCAACAACAGATACTTCTGCTCCAAGACGACGATACACCTGCCCAAGCTCCAAACCAATCACACCGCCTCCAATAACAATGAGGTGTTTAGGTATCTCGGTTAAGCTAAGTGCTTCGGTAGACGTAATGATACGTTCCTTATCTATCGAAATAAAGGGTAAGCTAGAAGGTTTACTACCTGTAGCGATAATTGTATTTGTCGCTTCTATGGTTTCTTTCTTCTCTCCATCTATTTGTATATGCGTAGCATCGACAAACGATCCCATTCCGTGAAAGACATCAATTTTATTTTTGCCCATCAAGAAATCGATTCCTTTAGTAGTCATATCCACAACACCTTGTTTACGCTCGATCATTTTCTTGAAATTTATCTTTACCTCCCCTGGAATTTCAATTCCATGATCTTCGAAATGCTTTACAGCGTCTTCGTAGTGATGAGAAGAATCTAATAAGGCTTTACTAGGAATACAACCTACATTGAGACAGGTACCACCAAGGGTACTATATTTTTCGATGATGGCGGTTTTCATCCCTAATTGAGCACAACGAATTGCAGCAACATATCCTCCAGGACCAGAACCGATAACGGCAACATCATATTTTGACATACTAATTTGTTTTAAATCCGATTGCAAAGGTACAATAGCTCGATTTAGTTTAAAAGTTTAGGTGTTTAAATGTTTCCCAAAGGAGTGATGAAATACAAGTTTTAACCTTCCATTCCTGGAAAAGCCAGCATCTGCCCCATTCCAACAGTAAATAACCAGTTGCCGTAAAGTGCATGTTCAATACTTACGAGAGTAGTACTTCGAAATTTCAGGTAGGTTAGGGCAAATAAAATCCCTCCAATAAACGTGAGAATCATGACCAATGTATTTCTGAAAAAAATGTGTGCTAAACTAAAAACAATGGCATTTACAAAGACTAAAAGTGATTTGCTCTTAAATAAGGATTCGTAACGCTTAAAAAAGAAGGTTCTGTAAATAATTTCCTGCTGCCATACCGATAAAAAAGTATATACAAACAAGATAATTACGAATAATCCAGGGTTATTAAGCGGGACAAAAAACAAGTTTTTAGGATTATCAAAATAAACGAAGGCGGCAGTAGCGATGGCTATAATACTAAAAATAACCGCTATTCGTTTCCAGAAATCATTCCAGCGAATATCCTTTTTAATCTTAAAACTAATTTTTTCGACTTTAAATAAAACATAAATAATATAAGCAAGCCCCACTAAACCAATTGCTCCTTTTAGTAAAGGGGCGTAGGGAAAAGCAAAACTAACAGGTACAAGAATGAAAATAATAAAAAATTCGGCAAGTAGATAGCGTGTGGCCTTCATTTACAGAGGTATAATAGTCGTGTTTTTAACTTCGTTAATTGTGAACGAACTCTGCGTATTACCTATACAATCGAGAGTCGTGAGTTTATTCACCATAAAGGTACGAAAGTGCGCCATATCCTTCACTACTACTTTTAGCAAATAATCGTACTCTCCGCTTACGTGAAAACACTCAAGGACTTCAGATAATTTTTTAATTTCTCTTTCGAAATAAGATATGGCATCTTTTTCATGCTTGACAAGCTGTATATGACAAAAAACCACAAACCCAAGTCCTACCTCCTCTTTATTTACTTGCGCACTATAGCCCTCAATCACCCCAGCCTTTTCTAATTTTTTAATTCGTTCATAAACAGCCGTCACCGAAAGATTTAATCGAAGAGCAAGTGCCTTGTTGGTCTGTTTGCAATCGGCTTGTAAATACATCATTAAATTTCTATCAATAGCATCGAAAGTCATACTGAAATTTTTTCTACAATATATTATATAATCACATATTATATGAATTTTAATCTAATATTTTATATAATAATAGTATAAATATCTAAATTATCATTGATACATTGATAATAATTCTAAAGTGAATTAAATTTGACATACTAAACCTATGTCATGAAAAAAACCAACTTTAAACCCGCAAATAATATTCAAGATCTTCAATACTTCGGGGAATTTGGAGGCGTAAACCCTTCCATTTCAGATTCGTCGACGTATACCTTCCTTTCGGCAAAAACCATGTTCGATACATTTGAAGGAAATGCAGACGGATGTTACTTATACTCAAGACACACTTCGCCATCTAACTTATACCTTGGAGAAGCCTTGGCTGCCATGGAAGGCACAGAGACTGCTAATGTTAGTGGTACTGGTATGGGAGCAATAGTTCCCGCGCTCATGCAATTGTGCAAAGCTGGAGATCATATCGTTTCGAGTAGAACGATCTACGGAGGTACGTATGCATTTCTTAAAAATTTTGCGCCAGGTTTTCAACTTTCAACTTCTTTTGTAGATATTACCAAACTCGATGTTGTTGAAGCTTCTATTACTCCGAACACTAAAGTAATTTATTGCGAAAGCGTGAGTAATCCTCTTTTAGAAGTAGCAGATATTCCTGGTCTAGCAGCACTGGCTAAAAAACACGGACTTCAATTATTAGTCGACAATACGTTTTCTCCGCTAAGTATTTCTCCAGCTCAGTTAGGTGCAGATGTTGTTCTTCACAGCTTGACAAAATTTATAAATGGAAGCAGTGACACTATGGGTGGTGTAATATGTGGAACGCAAGAATTTATTGATGCATTACGAAACGTTAATGACGGCGCTAGCATGTTGATGGGTAGTTCTATGGATAGTCTTCGTGCAGCTTCTATTTTAAAAAATATGAGAACGCTTCACATTAGGATGAAACAACACAGTTACAATGCAAATTATTTGGCTGAAAAATTTGAAGCCGATGGTTTAAAGACTGTTTATCCTGGATTGCCATCACACCCTAGTCATGAATTATTTAAACGCATGATGCATCCAGATTACGGTTTTGGAGGTATGCTAACGATAGATGTTGGGAGTTTGGAAAAGGCCAATGAACTCATGGAGTTAATGCAAGAAAGAAACTTAGGTTACCTCGCGGTAAGTCTAGGCTTTTACAAAACTCTATTTAGTGCGCCTGGAAGTTCAACCTCATCCGAGATACCAGAAGATGAACAAGCCGAAATAGGATTGACAGATGGACTCATTCGTTTTAGTATTGGACTAGACAATGATATAGAACGCACCTATCAAATGATGCGTCAGTGCATGCTCGAGGTTGGTGTTCTAGCTCGCGAAGAAGTTCTTTCGGTTTAGTTACAAACAAGTAATACGCATTCAGACTGTCTTATTTTATTTAAATCGACCATTTGCGTAATCTTTCACAAAATCGTAACATTACATTTGAATAAAAACCACATGTATGCAGGACCAAGACAACCTCTCCGAGATTAAAATAGAAGACCAAAAGATCATTGCCAATAAGGAACTCAATATCTGGGAGGCGTTAATTCCTGTAATCGCTTTAGTTGGGATGTTGGCTTACAATATCTATGTTTTTGGAGACGATGCCCTTAGTGGGTCTAATCAATTTATTCTACTGTTAGGCGCAGCCGTAGCTGCTATTGTTGGATTTAGAAATAAAGTCCCCTACAAACGAATGTTAGAAGAAGTTGCCGAAAACGTAAAATCTACAACAGGCGCATTACTTATATTATTAATGGTAGGTGCCCTAGCTGGTACCTGGCTTATAAGCGGTATTATTCCAACCATGATTTATTACGGACTTCAAATCCTGAACCCTACTATCTTTCTGGCGGCTTGTGTGATTATAAGTGCCGTAATTTCGATTGCTACAGGTAGTAGTTGGACTACTTCCGCAACGGTAGGTATAGCGTTGGTTGGAATTGGAGAAGCTTTAGGGATATCCATGGGTATGACGGCAGGTGCTGTTTTATCTGGAGCTTATTTTGGTGATAAGATGTCACCTTTAAGTGATACTACAAATTTAGCTCCTGCGATGGCCGGTGGTGAATTATTTAGTCACATAAAATACATGGCGCTAACCACAGTTCCCACTATTATCATAACGCTTATCATTTTTATCATCATTGGTTTTACTTTAGATGTTTCGGGTGCGCCTGAAATTGAAGATAAACTGTTAGCCATGGATGAAGCCTTCACGATAAGTCCGTGGTTGTTCTTGGTTCCAGTAGCTGTTGTCTTTATGATCGTAAAGAAAACGCCACCATTAATAGCTTTATTAATTGGAGCATTACTAGGTGGGGTTGCGGCCCTCATCGCACAGCCATCAATTGTAGCGAATATCGCGGGTGCAACCGAATTGACTTTTGAGTCTGGATATAAAGGAATTATGAATGCCCTTACAGTAGATACTGCTGTTGAAACAACGAGTTCAGAATTAAACGATCTTTTTACAGCCGGTGGAATGAAGGGTATGTTAGGTACTATCTGGCTTATTGTTTGTGCCATGGTCTTTGGTGGTGTTATGGATGCCATTGGAGCATTGGCTAGAATAACACAAAGTCTGCTTAAAATGGCTCAGTCAACCTTTAGTTTGTTCGCCAGTACAGTAGCCAGTTGTTTAGCTTTAAATCTTACGGCATCAGATCAATATCTGGCACTTGTAGTTCCTGGGAAAATGTTTAAAAAGGCGTATGAAGATCGCGGTCTCGCTCCAGAGAATCTGAGTAGAACACTCGAAGATTCTGGAACGGTTACTTCAGTTTTAATTCCGTGGAACACCTGTGGCGCCTACCATTCGAAAGTTCTATTTGGTTATGCCGGAGCAACGGCCTACATCCCGTTTGCGTTTTTCAGTATTTTGAGCCCAATAATGACGCTACTTTTTGCAGCTTTTAAGATCAAAATTAAACAGCTCAAGGAAGAAAAAGCTCAAGCTTAGTCTTGAGATTCACGGGTTAGTCACCAGATCCCGTCTTACAAAATTCCTCCACATTCAGCTAATTTGGCTTTTTTAATAAAACCAATATCCGCCGTGGTTTTTTCTGAAAATAATAACATATCTGTCCGAAGGAATGATTAATTTTATGCAATCAAAAAAACTACTATGGCCAACATAACATTGGGTGGAAATCCCGCCGAAACAATTGGAAACATTCCTACCGTAGGAAGCGTTGCTCCTAATTTCCAACTTATCGCAAGTGATTTATCGACCAAATCATTGGGCGACTATGACGGAAAAAGAAAAATATTAAACATCTTTCCAAGTGTTGACACTGGAGTTTGTGCAGCATCTTCAAGAAAATTTAATGAAGAAGCGGCTGGTTTAGAAAACACCCAAGTATTGTGTATTTCTAGGGACCTTCCTTTCGCTCAAGCCCGCTTCTGTGCTGCTGAAGGCATTGATAATTTAGAAATGCTCAGTGATTTTAATGAAGGTCAATTTGGTAAAGACTATGGTTTAGAAATTACCAAAAGTGCATTTACTGGTTTGCATTCTCGAGTAGTTCTTGTCTTAAATGAACAAAACGAGGTTCTTTACGGAGAACAAGTCCCAGAAGTTGGTCAAGAACCAAATTATGAGGCAGCATTAAAAGTACTATAGATGGGTGAAACCTATTTAGGCAAACGAATTAAAGGTGTAGGCTATGCGGCGAAAGGGGCCTGGATGCTGCTAAAAAATGAAGCCAGTATACAGGTACAAGCAGTAATTGCTGTACTCATGACTTTTGTTGGTTTTTATTTTCAAATTAGTACTACCGAATGGATATTTCAAATATTCGCAATAGCTTTAGTTATGAGCTTAGAAGGTTTGAATACTGCTGCCGAAGAAATGGCCGATTTTGTCCATCCAGATTTCCATAATCGTATAGGATATATCAAAGATGTTGCTGCTGGCGCCGTGTTTTTTGCTGCATTGGCTGCCGGAATTATTGGCTGTATCATTTATATACCGAAGTTCTAAATAAGGTAGCGAATTTGCACTTGTAATTTTCGAAATTGATCCTTCCATATTTGTGGAAAGACACTGGTTATTTCTGTCGAACAGATTTACTTTTGCCTTCAAAAAATTTTATGTAGTTTCAGACGTTAACAATTTGTACTTTTGTATCACGACAACCCAACCGTAAATGGCCAAAAAGAAAACACGAAGCACTACCAAAAAAAAGGCACCAAGAAAGAAAATTTCTTTTCAACTTTCTAAACAACATCAAGTTATTTTAGGGAGTTTTCTGTTTTTTTTAGGCCTCGCTTTATGCATCTCTTTTGTATCATATTTCTTTACTTGGCAAGCCGATCAAAGTATGGTTGGTGTGACTGACCGAGAACTGGAAACACAGAATTGGCTCAATAAGTTTGGGACCAACGTAGGTCACTTCTTTGTCTATCGCGGATTTGGTATTGCTGCCTTTATTTTATCAATACTTATTACCCTCACAGGGATTTATTACTTTTTTGATTATGCAAAAAAGCAGCTTCTGCGATTTTGGTTTTGGGGATTATTAGTGATGACTTGGTTGTCCATTTTCTTTGGCTTCTTCGCTACTAAAACCACCTTACTTAGCGGTATTGTTGGTTTTGAATTGAATGATTTGTTGCAAGATTACCTCGGTTTTATTGGAACCGTTCTCCTTATGATTTTCTTGTTTATACTATATATGGTCATTCGTCTTAAGATGACTCCTGATAAAGTAGCTGCTTCCCTTCAGAAAACGAAAAAAGAAATAGCAGGTGATTTTATACCTGAAACAGAAACACCGGTTGATGCAGTAAGCGATGAAATTACTTTAGAGCAGCAACCAGAAAATATTTTGGAAACTTCCGAAGAAATAGAACTCACCAATCCAATTATAGAAACTACCCCTCCATTGGATGAAATGATCTTAAAGACGGAGGAAGACAATGTGCAAATGGAAGTGGAGACGATTCAGGAAGAAGAAGTTGTAACAGAAAACTTGAGCAAAAAGCTAGTAGACGATTTTGGTGAATTTGATCCTACCTTAGAACTTAGTAACTATAAGTTTCCCACTATAGAATTACTTAAGGATTACACTGGCGGGCAAGGAATTACTATCAACCAAGAAGAACTTGAAGCCAATAAAAATCGTATTGTAGATACGCTCAATAATTATAAAATTGGTATTGCAAATATCAAAGCGACGGTTGGTCCAACGGTTACACTTTATGAAATTGTACCTGAAGCCGGTATTCGTATTTCGAAGATTAAAAATTTAGAAGACGACATCGCCTTATCACTTTCGGCATTGGGTATACGAATAATTGCTCCTATTCCTGGGCGAGGAACCATTGGTATTGAGGTTCCTAACAATAACCCGCAAATTGTTTCTATGCGTTCGGCTATCGCCTCACCAAAGTTTCAGAAAGCCGAAATGGAATTGCCTTTAACTCTAGGAAAGACTATTAGCAACGAAACCTTTGTCGTAGACCTTGCTAAGATGCCTCACCTACTTATGGCAGGAGCAACTGGACAGGGTAAATCTGTAGGGTTAAATGCCATTCTCGCATCCTTACTTTATAAAAAACACCCGGCCGAAGTAAAATTTGTTTTGGTAGATCCGAAGAAAGTAGAACTTACGTTGTTCAATAAAATTGAACGTCATTTCTTGGCCAAGTTACCAGATACCGACGAAGCGATTATTACAGACACAACCAAAGTGATTAATACGCTCAATTCTTTGTGTATTGAAATGGATGCGCGTTACGACATGCTCAAAAACGCCATGTGTCGTAACATCAAAGAATACAATACCAAATTCAAGGCTCGTAAATTAAACCCAAACGACGGCCATAAATTTTTACCATATATCGTCTTGGTGATCGATGAATTTGCCGATTTAATTATGACCGCCGGTAAAGAAGTAGAAACGCCTATTGCGCGTTTAGCTCAGTTGGCACGTGCCATTGGTATTCATTTAATCGTGGCTACACAACGTCCTTCGGTAAATGTGATTACAGGAATTATTAAAGCCAATTTCCCAGCGCGAATTGCTTTTAGAGTTACTAGTAAGATCGATTCTCGAACCATCCTAGATGCAGGAGGCGCCGATCAGCTTATTGGGCGTGGTGATATGCTTTATACTCAAGGAAACGAATTGGTGCGTATTCAATGTGCCTTTGTGGACACTCCAGAGGTTGCCGATATTACAGAATATATTGGATCGCAAAAAGCGTATCCAAATGCACATCTTTTACCAGAATATGTAGGCGAAGAAGGTGGCACAACTCTTGATATAAGTGTAGACGAACGAGACAAACTCTTTCGAGACGCTGCCGAAGTATTAGTTATTGCCCAACAGGGTTCTGCTTCTCTTTTGCAACGGAAACTGAAATTGGGTTACAACCGTGCAGGCCGTATTATTGATCAATTAGAAGCCGCCGGTATTGTAGGTCCTTTTGAAGGAAGTAAAGCTAGACAAGTGCTCGTTCCCACACTAGACGCATTGAACCAACTATTAGACAACGAAAACAACGAATTGTAAGATGAAGAAAGCCGTTTTAATATGCCTAGCCCTTTTGGCATGTACCCTCACACAAGCGCAAGATGCCAAGACTCTTTTAAATGAAGTCTCGGCAAAAGTAAAAAGCTATGATAACATTGCTATTGATTTTAAGTACAACCTAAATAATAGCAAAGAAAAAGTGAATCAGGATACCCGAGGAAATGTAACCCTGAAGGGAGAAAATTATGTTCTTAATATGCTAGGGACTTCCACTATTTTCGATGGTGCAAAGACCTACACCATTGTTCCTGAAGATGAAGAAGTTACTATTGCTACTTACGACGCGCAAGACGATAAAGCAATTACTCCGTCAAGAATGCTCACATTTTATGAGAACGGATATACCTACAAAAAGGATATCGTTCAAAATATCAAAGGGCGTAAAATTCAGTTTATCAAGTTAATGCCTATCGATAATAACGCTGAGATTAAAGATATTTTGCTGGGAATTGACGTGCAAACCAAACACATCTATAAGTTAATACAAACAGATGCGAATGGCACCAAGTATACACTTACTGTTAATTCTTTTAAAACCAATCAGACTTTGTCCAAAACACTTTTTACCTTTGACGAAACCAAATACAAAGAAGACGGCTATTATATCAATAAGTTGGATTAAGCTCGAGTGAAAATACTGGATCGATACATATTGGTTTCCTATTTGAAGACGTTTGCGAGCGTCTTCATTATTTTGATGTTCATTTTTGTATTACAAACCATCTGGTTATACATTTCTGAACTGGCTGGAAAAGATCTTGATGTATGGATCATCTTAAAATTTTTATGGCTGGTAACTCCTAAACTGATTCCATTAGTGTTGCCACTCACCATATTGGTGACTTCTCTCATGGTTTTCGGAAGTTTTTCTGAAAAATATGAATTTGCAGCCATGAAATCTACTGGGATTTCCTTGCAACGCGCCATGCGCAGTCTTACTGTTTTTATTGTGTTGTTATCTATCACTGCTTTTTTCTTCGCTAATAATGTGATTCCTTATTCAGAATATAAATGGCAAAACCTGAGAAGAAATATCCAGCAGTTCAAGCCTTCTATGGCTATTGTGGCTGGTCAGTTTAGTCAGGTTGGAGAAAATTATAACATCAAAGTAGCTCGCAAAAGTGGAGAGAACGATCAGTTTCTGCACGACGTGATCATTCATGAGAAGAATCCGAATAAACCCAATGGAAACTATACGGTGATCATAGCAGAAGACGGTGAGTTGGCTAGTGAAGAAGGCAGTAATACATTATCGCTTATCCTAAATAAAGGAAATCACTATAACGAAGTACAACCCAAAGACACCAAAAAGCAAAAAAGAAAACCTTTTTCCAAAACGCAGTTTGAGAAATACGCGATTAATATTGACTTGACCGAACTGAATGATCGTGATGTTGATAAAGAAAACAAGCTGAGCAGTCATAATATGTACAACGTTTCCGAACTCGTGGTCGAAATTGACACCCTATCTCAGGATTTTAATGAGAGTGTCGTGCGCTTTGCAGACAATATGTATTTCCGAAGCGGAGCTACGAAATTAAATGATGAAGAAGTTCGTGACGTAAAAGCACCGGATACCCTCAACACTATTTTAGATGTCTTTGTTTCTAATCAACAGACTAAAATCCTAGAAACGGCCTTAAATGAAGTGCGAGGTACAATACAGTCTGCCGACGCTAAGAAAAGAGATTTTAAAGACAAGATAAAGCGCATAAACAAACACGAAATTGCGTTACACGAAAAGTATGCATTAGCAATAGCATGTATTATTTTGTTTTTCGTTGGCGCTCCTCTTGGAGCTATCATCCGAAAAGGAGGTATGGGACTACCAATGGTAATTGCCATTGTTCTATTTTTAACCTATCATTTTATAGGGATTTTTGCCAAAAATAGCGCCGAAGACGGAACCATGCACCCATTTCTTGCATCATGGTTAAGCACAATTATTATGCTTCCTCTAGGCGTGTGGCTTACATATCGAGCGACTACCGATCAAGGTATCTTCGACATGGATTCCTTCTTACAACGCATTATTCGTCTTTTTAAAAGTAAGACCACAGACGATTTAGATGAGTTTTCTAAAGATCTCGACCTATAACTCTCGTTTATACAATTATTGTAAATCACGATTCTATCTAAATAATATAAACACTAGGTTCATTATCTTTGTACAATAAATACGATTAGTAATGCTCGCTACCGAAAACAATACAAAGATTCATCTCAATACTATAGAAGAAGCCATTGAAGACATCAAAAATGGCAAAGTAATTATCGTTGTGGATGATGAAGATCGAGAAAATGAAGGAGACTTTGTGGCAGCTGCGGAAATGGCAACGCCGGAGATGATAAATTTTATGGCAACGCATGGTCGCGGACTCATATGTACTCCTATTACCGAATCGCGCTGCAAGGAACTAGACCTATCGATGATGGCTAGTAACAATACCGACCCTATGGAAACAGCCTTTACTATTTCTATAGACCTAAAAGGAAAAGGCGTTACTACGGGAATCTCTGCAAGTGATCGAGCAAAAACAGTTCGTTCGCTAACCGATAATACAACCAAACCATACGATTTAAGTAGACCTGGTCATATTTTTCCGTTAAAAGCAAAAGAAGGTGGCGTATTACGTCGCGTGGGCCATACTGAAGCTGCTATTGATTTTGCCCGATTAGCTGGCTTAGAACCCGCCGGAGTGATCGTTGAGATCATGAATGAAGATGGTACCATGGCGCGTTTGCCTCAATTGGTTGAAGTAGCCAAAAAATTCGACCTTAAATTAGTCTCAATCGAAGCATTGGTCGCTTATCGCATGGAGCACGATTCGCTCATCGTAAAAAAGGAAGACTTTGAAATAAACACCAAGTTTGGATCATATCGCTTAAGAGCTTATCAACAAACAACGAACGATCAAGTACATATTGCATTAACCAAAGGGCACTGGAAGGAAAATGAACCTGTTTTGGTACGTGTTAATTCTACGCTAGTGAACAACGATATTCTTGGTACGTTAACGAATAATGCCGATAAAAAACTGGATGACATGTTTAAGGTAGTTAATAACGAAGGTAAGGGAGCTATTGTTTTTATTAATCAACAGGCACAATCCTTCAACCTACTAAATAGATTGAGCACGCTTAGAGAAGCTCAAACTCCGGATAAAGTATCGAAAGCTCCGCGTATAGCGATGGATAGTAAAGATTTTGGAATAGGAGCTCAAATATTGCACGATTTAGGCATTAGCAAAATTAAACTCATCACCAATAGTGAACAAACCAAACGTGTGGGAATGATTGGTTACGGACTAGAAATCACAGAAAATGTCGATTTTTAAATCCTTTTAGGAAAAGCGAAACTATACCATCGAATATGACTCAGAATACTTATATGAGTACGGGAATTATGTATAAAAAGTAAAGCGTAGTTATTGAATAGATGGTGCCATTAGTGATTTATTTGATTCTCAAGAGCTCTCATACGCTCGTCCAATGAATTATAAGTCTTTAACTCTGACGTTAAGCGCTCTATTTTTTCATTTTGCTCTTTAACGGCTTCCAATAAAACAGGAATTAGCTGAATGTAACTCACACCTAGATAATCATTTTCGTTATCAATTTGGGTTACCATCTCAGGAAACACTTGTTGCAACTCTTGCGCGATTACTCCGTATTCTCTGGTTTTTTGTTCATCGTTAATCATATTATAGGAGTAGCCTGTGATTTTTTGAAGACGCGACAATGCATTTTCTATGACTTGAAAATTTTCTTTCAAGCGCACATCAGAAACATCTGTTATGGTACCTGTGTATTCAATAGAACCAATTACGTCTAATGCCACGTTGGGATTGGTCTCTCCAATACCTATCTCATCGGCAAAATAATTTGCGCCGCCACCAAAACCCCAACTAAAATAAGTTCCATTGTACCACAATGCTTCGGAGCCATTTACTCGAAGTGCTACTCCAGAAGAAATGTTCTCGTTTAAGTTGGCTACTCCTTGTACGGAGAGTGTATAATCTGGTGAGTTGGTATTAATCCCCACTCTATTGGTACTCGCATCCATTCGAAAAGTACCTCCATCCATTTCTAAATCACCACTATTATCAGCTTGTAGAAATAGTGTATTACCTGTATTTGTTATAATTTCATTACTATCTAGTCGCAAAGCGCTGTTAATCTCCAAAGCGCCAGATCCAGCTGTTCCACTGGCATCGGTACCATTCTGAATTTCGGTACGTCCGTTTATTTCGGTAGTGGCATTAAATCGTAAGAAATTGGTGTTAAAATCGCCATAAATTAAAGCGGTCGTAGCCGTAGCATTCGAATTTTCGATATACAATTTATTACTACCTGTTTCATTAAATCCGGCCTGATATCCTATAGCCACATTGCCAGAACCTGTTGAATTGTTAAACAACGCCCTATTGCCAATTCCTATATTTTGCGATCCAGATGTATTTGAGCCCATGACACTTTGCCCCATTCCTATATTGTTGCTGCCATTATTAGCTTGTAAACTAGCTTGCCCAACTCCTACATTCGCATTTCCGGTAGTACTAGATCCAAGTGCTCCCAATCCAAGAGACACGTTATTCTCCCCACTTATATTACTGCTTAACGATAAGGTCCCCAGCGCAGTATTTCCTCTACCCGTTGTATTAGATGTCATAGCCTCTTGCCCTATTGCAGTATTATCCAGACCTACAGTATTTGCTCTTAAACTGTTATCACCAACAGCGGTATTGTATAATCCAGAAGTATTGTTTCGCAATGCATTTAAACCTACGGCAACGTTTCTGGTACCCGTCGTATTATTAGTTAATGCATATCCTCCTAGCGCTGTGTTTCCAGTTTGTGTGTTATTTAATAATGCTTCGTATCCTATGGCAGTATTTAGATCGCCATTTACATTGTTCTCCAAAGCTCGGGTTCCTTGCGCAGTGTTAAAATCACCTCTATTCAGTTCTAAGGCTAAATAGCCCACTGCGGTGTTTCCATTACCAGTCACATTATTAAATAATGTATTGCTTCCTAATGCGGTATTTTGTGAGCCCGTAATGTTCGTATTTAAACTATTGTTTCCCACAGCCGTATTAAATGTTCCCGTAGTATTGCGTTGTAATGCGCTGCTTCCAACCGCTGTGACGTCTGAAGAAAGATTGTCGGACAACGCAAGATAGCCTATACCTACATTATTATTACCTACTAGATTATCTTCTAAAGCAAAACGACCTATAGCTACATTATTTTCGCCTTCAGTGTTTCTAAAAAGACTTGCATCACCTACGCTCACATTACCTGTTCCTATTGTGTTTGAGAGCATGGCGTTATAACCCAATGCCGCATTTGAAGCACCAGTTGTATTGCTTCGAAGCACTTCACCACCAACCCCTGTATTATTCGTTCCAGTTGTATTAAATCGAAGACCGCTATTTCCAACAGCTACATTGTTTGTGCCCTCTGTGTTTTCAATCATCGAAAAAGCACCTACGCTTACATTGTTAAATCCAATTGTATTATCTAGCAATGCCGCATACCCAACAGCCGTATTATTGGGACCTGTTGTAGTTCGATACAGGGCGGCATATCCGAACCCAGTGTTGCCACGCGCAGAGGTATTAGATCGCAAGGAAAAAAAACCTACGGCCGTATTTTCAAAACCAGTAATATTGTCTGCCATACTTTCAAAACCGATTCCTACATTTCGGTTATCGCTTCCATCGTCGTTTACACCTGTATTAACACCAAGAAAGATAGAAGAACCATCATTGGTGCCATCGTTATCACTTCTACCATCACTGAGTTCATTTATACTTTCGGCACCAGATCCTAAAAAGTCTAGCCAAGATGTAGAGGCGTTATCCCAATAATAAAATCCTTTTGGTGGTGTGCCCAAACCAGTAGCGTAAACCATCATACCGTCTTGCTGAGCAGCAGGGTTGGTAGTTGGAAACTCATCTATTTTTGGAATTAAGAGTCCATCGTTCGCATTAGGACTGGCGGCATTGGAGGCAACAATTTCCAATTGTGCATTTGGCGTAGTGGTTCCAATACCTACTTGGCTGAACAGATTAAAGGACAAAAAAAGAAAAAGTACGAGATGCAATACGGGGTTTTTCATAACTAGTTTATTTATTTCTTGAATCGAGTAGTGCAAATCACTTTATCCTTATTTACAATTTTCAGGTTATAGTTTCCCTCTTCTAAATAACCTACGTTTAGATAAATATCTTTTGACAAGAATTTATAGAGAATGCCTTCGTATCTCTTGTTCATAAGTCAGTTTAGTTTATGCTGTAAAACAATTGGAAGAAATGATTAGCTCTCCTTCAGGATAAAAGTATATGTAACAGCAAAGAACTGTTAACAGCCTCGTAACAAATAATAACACAGATGTAACACATCGCAATTTGCATGGCTTTACGACGAAAGTGATTGCTGATTATTCAAGTATTCAGAAGGTGAAGACCCAAATGTTTCTTTAAAACATTTGGCGAAATAAGAGTGGTTATTGAAGCCTACTTGATAACAAACTTCAGAAATATTTACATCGCCATCTTTAAGTAAAGTAGCAGCCATATGAAGGCGTTGAGAACGCACAAATTCTGATGCAGTTAGTCCTGTTAGTGCTTTAAGTTTTCTATGCAGTTGCATTCTACTCATGTGAACCAACTTACTAAACTGTTGTGTATTGAAGTCTGGATCGGTAATATGCTCGTCTGCTATCGCTTGGATTTTTTCTATAAAACTTTCATCGATTCTTGAAATGGTAATATCTTTCGGTTTTAATACAACTTCTTGGCTATATCGATCACGCAACTGTTTCCGAGATGCGACCAAATTGTTCACACGAGTTTCTAATAGTTTTGTTTTAAACGGTTTGAGTACAAAGTCATCTGCCCCTAATTCCAATCCTTCAAACTGAGTTTGTTCTTCAATCTTTGCTGTCAAAAGTAGAATAGGAATATGACTGGTTCGTTCGTCCGTTTTAAGGGTTTTGCACAACTCCATTCCGTCTACTTTGGGCATCATGACATCCGAAATAATAATATCAGGAATTAATTCTATGGCCGTTTTGATTCCTTCAGATCCATCTTGAGCTTCTACCACACGATATTCTTTTTCGAATGCCGTTTTCACAAAGGTTCTAATATCATGATTATCCTCTACTATTAATAGTATTGGCGCATCTTGATTGATTTCCTCATGCTGTAAATCCTCTGTATGTATGTTTTGGTCGCTATGTATTTTTTCAGAAATTCTGGTTTCTTTTAAAAGATCACTCTTTTCCTCTTCCGAAAATTGATCCCCGGTAACAGGTACGTTTATTTTGAACAATACGGTCTTAGATTTGGTGTTCTCAACGGTAATTGTCCCCCGATATAACCAAACCAATTCTTGTACCAAGGCCAAACCAATCCCTACTCCATTTGCACGCTCATCTTCTTGATAAAAACGATTAAAAATTGTTTTTATATTCTTCGTACCGCTAATGACTCCATCATTTTCAATTTGTATGTTCAGAGAATCATTATTAATAAAAGATGAAAACCGAACAATCCCACCATCGGGAGTATATTTGATGGCATTCGATAACAAATTGACTACTATTTTTTCGATCGCATCGGCATCATACCAAGCGTTTTCTTCTTCCCGAATCTCCATAATATATTCGAGATTTCTCTTCTCCGCTTCATATTGAAATGAAGCAGCTATGGATTTTAAGAGTACACCAACATTACCGCGATTCACCTTTAATAGAAGATTACCAGATTCCAACTTTGATAAATCGAGTAATTGATTAACCAAATCTAATAAACGAATAGAATTTCGCTGCACCATTTCTAGGTCCTTTCTATCATTATCGCTTAGTTCTGCGTTTGTTAACTGTTTCTCGATAGGGCCAGAAATTAACGTAAGGGGTGTTCGAAATTCATGAGAGATATTGGCGAAGAAATTCGATTTTATGGTATCTAACTCCTTGAGTTTTTGATTGGTCTTCTGCCGGTTTCTATAAAGAAAAAAGAATGCTAATCCAGCCAGAAAAACTAGGCCTATGATCGTAAAAAGTAGATTACGCTGATTCCTTTTTTGTTCCTCAACCAAATCCTTTTGCGATTGTAGTAACTGGATTTCTTGTTTCTGTTGTGCATTTTTATATTCCGCTTCTAATTCTTTAGCATCTTGAATATTTTGCATTGCCACCAAAGTATCGCTTACTCGTTTGTGTTCCTTAGAATATGTATAGGCACTTTTGTAATCTCCCAGTTTTTCTGAGTTTAAATGTAACTTCTCGTATACTGATTTTAAATCGCCAAAGTTGTCAAGAGCAAGGCCTAATTCTTCGGCTTGTAACGCTATTTCATTACTTTCTAAGTACGAACCATTCGCATGTAATATTTGAGTTTGATTCACCAGCGCCATGAATAATCCATAATCGTAATTATTCTTTTTATTTAAATCGATTGCGCTCTGCCCTATTTCTATTGCCTTCTCAATTTGACCACTATCAAAATAGGCATCACTCAAAAGTGTTTGATAGATCCCTTGATTAATAGGAAACTTCTTCTCTCTATAATATGTAATGCATTCTTTTAAATAACGAATCGCTTTTTCGTAGTTTTTATCTTGAGCCTCTATGGAAGCCAATTTTCCTAGAACGAACTTTTGTTTGAATTCATTATTGGTCTTTTTGAAAATAGCCAAAGCTTCTTCTTGATACGACCTAGCTTCTTCAACATCACCAAATGTTGAGTATACATCGCCCAAATACGATAAGGTCGAACCACGTTTATCTCCATCAAAGTTGTTTGCCCTATAAAGACTATCAGATCGTAAAAGGTATGGTAGCGCTGTTTCGGTTTGATTGAATCCAAGGCTATATAATTCACCCATCTGTCCAAAAATGTAGGCCATCTCGTACCATAAATTCTCTTCGATAGCTAACTTCTCACCTTCCTGAACAAAAGCTAAAGCATCTTCTTTTTTCCCTAACCTTATATTTTCCTGCCCCAATCTGGAATAGGTATATATGATGCGTTTTGGATCGCCTGTGTTTTTAGAATAAGTGAGGGCTTTTAATAAATTACCGTTAATGAATTCATATTTATTTTCATTGAGTTCGGGGAACAAACCAACGTAACCGGCCTTTAGTCTATAATAGTGGTAATGTCCAAGATCGGATTCATTAATCTCGGCGTATTCTTTTAGCTTCTGAAAATAAACGAGGCAGCTATCTTCATCATTTCTTTTATAATAGCGCAACAGGGATGCGTAACTCCTACTAATAAGACTATCATGGAGTTTCTCTTCTTGAACTACTTGCTTTAAAGAATCGATATAAGTTTGATCCTGTGCGAAGAACGAAGCAGAATATAGAAGGAGTAGAAAGACGTATTTATTCAATCGAGCCTATTTAATTTCCTTAAAATTAGGAAAATAAATCGGATTTAAAGAAATGAAGATCAATCAGATCAGTAGTTTTTTTAATACATTTTTCATAGCGGAAGCTCGTTCGGCAACTTCAGTTTCGGTCCAACCAATTTTTACTAAAGAAGAAATGGTGCGTCCCATCCATGCATCACTTTTTGAAAAATCTGTATGATTTAAATCCTGTATACGATCTTTTATCTCTACTGGTAGGTTCCCTAACGATTTTAAATTCCGAAGATGTTCCCATCCATGAATATAATGCCAATTATTTTTAAACCAATAAAAACAACCATCTACTCCTGAGTCGCTTAGGGCTTTATGGGCTTTTTCTGTAAGTTCTTGGTTGGGTAAAAAGAAATTAAGGAAGGAGTAATTTTCTTCACCACCTTCAGGTACGGTTCTAAACGTAACACCATCAACTTCAGATAAGGCATTTCGCAATATTGTATAATTCTTTTTCTGCAACGCAAGAATTTGATCCATTTTGCCTAACTGCGCAATTCCGACGGCTGCATTCAATTCAGAGATACGAAAATTATAGCCTAAAGTAGGATGTGTCTCAGCTCCACGGTCATTACCAATATGATCATGTCCGTGATCTTGGTACTGATCTGCATTCACAGCATACTCTTTATGATTGGTTATAATCCCACCACCTTCACCACAGGTAATAGTTTTAACAAAGTCGAATGAGAAACAACCTAAATCACCATAACTCCCGAGAGGTTTCCCTTCGAAAGTTCCTCCAATTGCCTGACAAGCATCCTCTAATAAGATAAGATTATTTGTATCACAAATTTGCTTTAGAGCTTTAAGATCGGCCATAGAACCACACATATGCACAGGCATTACACAACGTGTTCTTGAGGTAATGGCAGCCTCTACTGCCTTAGGGCTCATGGTAAGCGTATCGTCTATATCAACAAGAACGGGCACGGCTCCAAGCATCATAATACTTTCAAAACTCGCAACAAATGTAAAAGTAGGCATGATCACCTCATCACCTGCTCCAATACCAGCGGCTGCCAAGGCCACTGTTAATGCGGAGGTGCCGCTCGACACCAGTTGACAGTGATTACTTTGCATGCGCTTTGCAAAGGCAGTTTCAAATTCTTTGGCTTTCCAATGTCCATTTCGCATTCCGTCGAAACCGTAGCGCATTAATACGCCACTTTCTAATACGTCATTTACTTGTTTGCGCTCTTCGTCGCCAAATAATTCAAATCCAGGCATTCTTTATTGGTATAATTATTAGTGTTAGTTGTACGGTGGAAATAGTTATGTAATTCTCACACTATTCAGACGTATGACAAAGGTAAGGGTTGCGTTAGGATTGAACAATCTTGTTTACATTTCTATCACCACTTCATCCACTCCGCGACGAACCTTTTTAAGATCGGCCATGAAGTCGTCGTTGGCGCGATATCCAACAGGCATTACGAGCACCGATTCTAGTCCTAATTCGGCTAAATTCAGTAATTGATCATACTTGCTAGGATCAAAACCTTCCATAGGACAAGCATCTATCCCCTCCATAGCGCAAACGGTCAATAAATTACCCATGGCAAGGTAGGCTTGTTTAATCATCCATAATCGAACCGCTTCGGGATCTTTTTGTTTGAAATTCTCTACGAGAAAATCCTGAAACGGATCTAATATCTCGCGCGGTGTATTTCGAGTTGCTTCTATTCGATTAAAGTGATTTACAATATATTTGGAAGGCATCTCTTTTTCAATACAAAAAACCAGCACATGTGAAGCTTGAGCTACTTGTTCCTGATCCATACTAATAGAAACTAAATTCTTTTTTAATTCTGAATCACCTATAACTACAAGCTTAAGTGGCTGTAAACCATAAGAAGTTGCAGTAAGATTAAAAGCGTTTTTGAGTATTTCTAATTTTTCTTCAGAAAGGGATTTTGTCGTATCAAATTTTTTAGTGGCATAACGCCATTGTAATTTTTCGAGTATTGCTGAAGCCATTTTTTATCGATTACATTTGTATTGCAAAAATACAACTCTGATTACAGTCCTTAAATGAAAGTGATCGAATAATCTTATATACTTAAAAATCCTACCTATGACAGAAGTTCAAACGTGCATAGAAAATAGTGAAACTCGCATTTTTAAAGCAGTATTTCCAAATACTACGAATCATTACGATACTTTATTTGGTGGTACAACATTACATATGATGGATGAGGCAGCGTTTATTTGTGCAACGCGTTTTAGTCGGAAAAAAGTAGTGACTGTTTCCACCGATAAAATTAATTTCACCAAACCCATTCCCGAAGGAACTATTGTAGAATTGGTAGCCAGAGTAGATCAAGTAGGCCGCACGAGCTGTGTGGTTCGGGTAGATATTTTTATGGAAAATATGTATAGTACAGATCGTGATAAAGTCGTTACCGGTTATTTTACCTTTGTTGCTATTGGAGATGATAAAAAGGCAGTTCCTATTATTGATTAAGATTTATTGTTTTTTTGCTTTCAGAAAACGAAAAAGCATCTTATATTTGCACCCGCATTCAGGGAATACCTGATGAGGCACTCAGGAGAAATGGCAGAGTGGTCGAATGCGGCAGTCTTGAAAACTGTTGAGGGTCACACCTCCGGGGGTTCGAATCCCTCTTTCTCCGCGAAAAATCCTGCAAAAGGCAGCAAAAACCCTCTAATCATTTGATTTAGAGGGTTTTTCATTTTATATGATTCCATTTGATATCATATAATATCATCCCAAAAGGGGCTAATTCGGTGGACTTTATAATTTTTTAAAAAGGTCCACCAGATACATATAATCATCTGTATACTAGATACTTAAATATATCATGAAGTCATAATTTTTTACTACATTGGTGGAACATCAATACCCAAAAACTATGTTGCGTCCACTTTCTCTCTTATTTTTCATTAAAAAAAGCAAAGTAAATAGTGCAGGAATGACCAGTATCTTCCTGAGAATAACACTTGACGGACGTCGGTGTGAATTTAGTGTCCACCGTAAAGTACACCTCGATAAGTGGAACTCTCGAACCCAATCTGTACTTGGCAACTCCGCTGAAGCTCAAGAAATAAATAGGTATTTAAGTGGTATTACTAATGAAATTTATTCAATACAGCAGAATTTTGAGCGTGAAGATGTCTCTTATTCCGCTTATGACATGCGTGATGTTCTACTGGGAAATGATAAAACTAAGAAAATGCTCCTGGAAATCTTTCAAGAACATAATGATAAAGTGGATAGTCTTATAGGGAAAGATTTTGCCGCAGGGACTGCCGAACGGTATCGCACTTGCAAAAAACACGTAGCAGACTTTATCAAGAAGAAATACAAGAAAAATGATATTCCTGTACAAGATGTAGACCATAAATTCATCACAGGAATGGAATACTACCTTAAAACCACTCGGAAGTGTGCGCACAACTCTGCCATAAAATACATCACCAATTTTAAAAAGATTATACGTATTGCTCATGCTAACGATTGGATTGAAAAAGACCCTTTCTTGCATTGGAAAGGTAAACTTAAAATTGTAGAGCGTGAATTTTTAACAGAAGAAGAAATTCAAAAGATTATCGAGCTAGAGCTTAAGATGGAACGACTTGACCAGGTACGTGATATTTTTATCTTTTGCTGTTTTACGGGGCTGGCGTATGCCGATGTTAAAAAGTTAAATAAAGAGGATATTGTTTTAGGTGCTGATGGTGAAGAGTGGGTCAAAACAAAACGCTCTAAAACCGATACTAGAAGCAATATCCCGATTTTACCTATTGCAAAAGCTATCATCGAAAAGTATAAAGATAACGAGCTGCTTAAAGAAAAAAATTTAGTCCTACCTGTACTAAGCAATCAGAAAATGAATGCGTACATTAAAGAGATTGCAACTTTAGCGGGTATTACTAAAAACCTCACTTTTCACTTAGCTCGACATACCTTTGCAACGACGGTGACGCTTACTAATGGCGTTCCAATAGAATCAGTAAGCAAAATGCTTGGGCATACCAATCTTAAAACCACTCAGCATTACGCTAAAATTCTGGATATGAAAGTAAGCAAGGATATGGAAATTTTGAGGAATAAGTTTAAGTAGCAACTAACGCTTATTTTTGTCTCTCATTTGCCTCATACGATTTACATAGCCAGAAATTGGACTGGTCTTTTTTGGTTCTTTCAATTTAAAATCGTTTTTGGCAAAAATCTTTGCAATCATCTGCCATTTATATGTTTTCCATTTTTTCGATTTAATGTAAGCGTGAAATTTTAACGCTTCTATCTCTGGCCAATTATTTTTCTTAAAAAATGAAATAACCACACTTTTATTAAAAATGATATTTGGCTGTTTATTTAAGTTTTCTTCTGTTTTGTGTTTATAAGAAGATACCAAATTTTGGCTGGGTTCTGGAACGAAGTTGGCCAAAATTTGGACTTCTTCCGTACCACTAGTTGTACCACTTTTGGTACAAGCTCTGGTCATCTTAATTTTAGAACCTCTTGATGGATGATATGACGGATAATATTTTAAATATCCCCAGGCATCTAGGTCTCGTAAGTGATTATGATAAGTTGTTTTTGATTTGATTTTTGCCCGTTCCATTATTAGCTCACGATTTATGGTAAGCGTCTCTTTGAAAAACTTTCGGTTCCATAAATGGAAAAACGCCAAGTACAAAGTTATATGCCCTTGTTTAACACGATTATCATTATTAAACGTTTCCAAAACCGCATTAAGCTGTGTGATGTAGTTTACCTTCTCCATTATTCATCAGTCCTCGGACTTTTGATTTCCCGAAAACGCACTTCTTTTATTTCTGAACGATTTTTTTCCAACATCAATTTCTGTTTAGGTGGTTCAGCTTGTTCAAAAAGAGATTGTAACATAGCTACAGTCGGTTTGGTTTGGTTCTTTTCAATGTCTCTCATTATGGCAATCATTCCATTCATTCGTTTCTTGATGAGTAATGAAATTCTCTTTTCTAAAGTTTCCATATTTGGTCCCATTGACTCTGCTGGGGAAATACCGTTTTCTTGAAAAAAATTCATCATTACCAATAAGGTCATTGATTTTGAAAGTGACATTTCTTTGCAAAACTTATTGAATTTATCTGCTACTGAAGCTTTTATGCTTAAGCTCTTAAATTGCTCTTTTTCATATCCTTTATCCATTTTTCCGTGAAAAATTTGTTGTTTTTATTGGGTTGTGGGCGTTTTTCCGTGAAAAACAATACTTTAATCTTAAAACACAGAACAATCAATCGCTGTCAAGTACTGATTTTACTGGTGCTATGAAAAAACTTAATATCGTAACATCGCGCCAGCGTGTTACCCTCTTGCTATACAACCCTTCCATTTTATTTCAGGTTTGCATTACTTTATATCTAAAGCTAAAAAGCCTTTCAACTTAAATACTGACAGCTCTATTTTTTAAGAAAAATGTACCACACTTTTATTCTATTCTTATGAAATAGCTTGAAACGTTGATGCTTTTTTATTCTGATTATAACAATATTACGTCAAAACCTAAGCCAATAATATATGGTGTCAATTGGTTTCAGTTAGTTGCCACAATGGCATTTATTCACATACTTATTATATCTTGAGCGTTTTCCTTTTCATTTGGCTTAAAAAGTAGAGATTTGATATGTTTTGATATTTTTTACTATTGAAGATTACGGATGTAATAGCTTTTAATATTTCATATCACTTACTTCCCATAGCGCCATCGCCGTTACCTTTTCGGTAACCGACACTAAAATTGTGACTGAGTAAGAACTTATAAAAAAGAAGCCTGCCCTGAGCGTAGCCGAATGGGGCGACTGGTTTATGCAGTTCGTCTCGGGCAGAATTTTAAACTTTGTCAAGAAATAGGTTGTGGTAATCTTTTTGCCAAGCGAACGCTGTCGCTTTTTCTGCGACTGGGTTCAAGATAATTTAGTGAACCTCATTTCTCGAAATGAAGCTTTTCGCGAAATGTAGAGGAATGGGGTGAAACGGTTTGTAATTACAATACAAATTTAATTTTATGAGCCGATTAGGAATGCTATTCGGCTCATATTTGAATATATATTAAGGTGTTTAAATCTTTGTTTACAGTGGTTTAATCTCATTTAAATCACTCTCCATGCCTTGTTCCTTACTTGGGTTAGAAATGCTTAACTGTATTATTCTTCGATTCTTTTTCCAAAGTAGCAGCCAAATAAATGACAATGCAATTTGTACAATTGGCTCGTTACTTAAATCTTCTTCACTACGCCCTGCATTGAACCAATCTGTTTTTAACTCTGGATTTTTATTTAATTCCAAAACTGAACTATACAATTTAAGTTCTTCTGAAATAACCTTTAATTTATACTTTTCAATTTCTTTTTCATTGATTTCTCTTTTATAAATCCTTGGCAAATCATTTTTATTCATGATGAACAAAACATCTTTTAAAAAACGCTGACTAGAATATTTATATCTAACTTTAATATTTGATTTATCAAAGAGTTCTTTAAGTCTAAAACTTATATTAAAACCAATAATAATTATACCGTCTTTTTCAGTTTTATTATTCAAAATATTCTTTATAACTGAGACGATTTTTTCCTTGTAGATTAAATACCTTTCTGTTTTAGCAATTATAAACGAATTTGGAATAAATTTGTTGATAGAATTATTAACAATTGAATTAGCCAGAAACTCATCAAAATTTAAGTGAGGTACATCATTGTCCACAAAAGCAGACTTAGGCATCAAGTCTATTGCACCATTTACAACTAATTTTGGGCTTTTCTCATAAATTATGTCTTTCTCATAGTTAAGTAAAATATCACTGTAGGTTTCTAAGGCATTTTTTATGATTTTAATACTATTTTCATTAAATAAATTCAGTTTAGCTTGTGAAAATTCTTTTGCCTCTTGAGTGTAATTAAGTTTATCTTCTATTGCTTTTTCAACTTCTGAAAGATGCTTATGTATTAAATCTTTTTTCTCTTCAATAATCTTTTCTAAACCAACTTTTCTTAATAGTTCTTCATTCGACATAACGCTATCTAAGCAACTAGCAAAAAAAGGAATCCCCTGAAGCATATTTTTTAAATCTTGTTTTTCTTCTGGAAGATTTGGAATACCTGTATGGTCTTGAAAAACATAGTAATGATGCAAAGAAAACTGACGTAAGTACAAGAGGCAAATATATGAGCAAATCCAAAACTTTATCTTATGACTAACCCCATAGTTATCTAAATCTGGAAACTTGAAATAAACTTCAATTTCTTCTATTCTTAAATTTGACCTACCACTAAATCTTTTAAACCAATAAAATATATCGGTAATTGATTGCGGCAGTAAAACATAATTAGGTGGCGATGATGATGAATAGTTAAATAAGTAATTTAATACATCATACTTTTTTTGTTGAAGTAATAGCCCTCCTAAAGTATAATTAAATTCTAAAAATCGATTTTTTTCTTCTTGTTTTTGCTTAATAACATCATCATTCAGAGCTTCAATTTGCCCATCAATGTAGTCAGGGTAAATATTAAAAGCATAAGTGCAATATTGATTAGCTTTAGACCAATACGATTTTATGTTGTTCTCTCTATTTAAATTTAGTTTCAGAATTGACCATAACCACCTGTAGGTTAATTCAGATATTTTTATTTGGTTGTAACCTTTTCCTAAAAGCCACCACCCAGAAACTGAATTATATTCTAAACTCTTAGTTAGGAAGTTGTTATTGTTTAGTGTCTCTAAGTTAATCCTATAAATTAAATCATATAAATCTGCAGAATACTCTACCCCCTTTTTTTGTAATTCAATATATGCGTCTTGCTTTTTTTCTTTCCCTTTAAGTTTTTCTAATCGTTTTGCATACTTCACTCGATATTCGTCAAATTGATTCCAATAAAAGTTAAGTAACTCCTCTTGTAAGTGTGTATCTTGAGTTTTAATAGTATGATATGCAAAGTCATTTATACCTCTCAATAAATACTTTTTGGTTTCCGTATCACCCCTGAAATCCTGGTATTTATTTATTAGGTATTTTAACAATTTTAGTGGTTTGCCGTTAAACAAAGCAACTAATTTAATCCAAGACAGAAAACAAAAAATTAATAAAATAGTTAAAAACAAAACTATTAATTCTGCCGAATTATTAATTATTTCGTTATTCCACCCAAACCATGGTTTTGCATTGATAATTAGAAAAATAAAAGACCCTATTGTTAGTATCAAAACGAGTTGAAAAACAGATAATTTAAAATACTTGAAGTTTATCTCTCTTGATATCCATTCTAAACGAAAAATATCGGGCAAATAATTAGAATTAAATTTATCCCCAATTTTATTGATTTCTGTAATAATTATTGGATAAGCAATACCAAAAATTGCTATATCAATACCTACGCATATTTCAACAATATATTTTAGATTCATTGTAATTAATATTAATAAGCAACAGGTAAATTGTCCAATTCTCTTTTATAAGTTTTCCAATTTGGCATAAACTTGTCTAACAGTCCTTTAAAATGGTCGTTGTGATTACGTTCAAAAAAATGCATTAGTTCGTGAACGATTACGTACTCTAAACAATGTCGTGGTTTTTTTGCTAATTCAAGATTCAATAATATCTTTCGTTTTTCGATATTACAAGAACCCCATCTAGTTCGCATTTTTTTAATATCCCAATGTTCACAGTTTAATCCTGTTTTCTCTTCCCATGTTCTAATAATGTCCGGTACAAGTTCTTTTAAATGCATTCTATACCATTCATTGAAAACTTTTTCTTTTGCTTCAATGGTAGCTTTTGGACTAACATACAATTCCAAATAGCTCTTGTTTTTAATTTTTAGTTCGTGCTTACCGTAACGCTCTATAACGTTCAACAAATAACGTTTACCATCAAAATAATGACTTTCTCCTGTGATGTATTCTCTAGGTGCTTCTCTTAACTGTTCGTAGAAGTTTTTTTGATGCTTTTTAATCCATCTAATCTTACTTATTGCAAAAAGCCTTATAGCTTCATCTTTTACGTCTTTAGGCGATGCTAAACGAATCCTACCCGTAGGTGGATAAACAGCCAAATGCATATTCTTGATGTCCTTTTTTACAACATCAATAGTTAAATCTAAAACCTGTATTTGCGCTTCTTTAATACTCATTTTGATTTTTTATAATTTCAAAAATCTCATCAACACTGTAGCCATCTGGAAGTATATGCTTAATAGCAATTTTAATCTTTTTTTCTTTTAATTTATTACCCCTGAAGTCTGCTTGTTTATTATACTTAACAGCTTCATCCATTAATACTGCAAGTGCCTCATCTTTTCCTAAATTATCATACAACGCTCTTTTAGCGTTGGTGTCTAATACATTTGGATATTCTGAAGTTTTATTAGGTCTTGTAACCCTCCTAGTTAGTTCAATTATTTTTTGTAAATATTTCTTATAATCAAAAGCTTCTCGCTTTCGTTCTAAAATCAGCTCATCTAATATTACAGACATTTTCTCGAAATATCGTGGATTGGTAGGTGCTTCTTCTATAATAACTTTACGCAAATTATTTTCAATGGTTTCAGCAACTGCTTCTTTATCTTTTCTTATGCCTTCGGGCAATAATTCAACAGCTTCTTCGCCACGTTCAACGATTAATTGAATTAAGGATAAATCATCAAAAGCTGAAATTTTTTCACTTTCATCAGCTCTGATGTAACTATCAATTAAGTGGCGCATTGCTGGCTCAAATCGCTTTAAGTCGATGTAGTCGCCACTTGCTTTTTCAATTTCATCTCTTAAATTCGTATAGAATTTAACCTCTTGCTTTATTGTTTCAATTTCGTTTGCAGAATAGCCTGCTTCTTCCATTTCATTAGCAATATTCGCATAAGAACGGATTAAGCTAACTGTATATTTATATAGATGAACTCTTAAAGGTTCTGTATTTTTTAAATCATCTTTATTTTCAGACTTACCACAAAAGAATCGTTGAAAATTAACTGTTGTCTGCGGGAATACAGGCTCACAAAGAGCTTTAATAGTTTCCCTAGCTTCTTCTAATCGCTCTTTTGCTTTTTCAAGTCTATTATCTAAAAGCCCTTGAACATCATCGTTGTCAAACTCGCCAAAAGCTTCTTTTGTATAATCATTGATAGAATTTTCTAAACTTTTAAATAAATCCTTATAGTCTATTATATATCCATATTCTTTGCTTTCTCCATCTAATCGATTTACACGACAAATAGCTTGAAACAAACCATGGTCACGCATATGCTTATCAATGTATAAATAAGTAGCAGATGGTGCATCAAAACCAGTTAGCAGTTTGTCAACCACAATTAAGAGCTTCATTTGAGCAGGCTCATCTATAAATTTTGATTTTGCCTCTAATTCAAAGTCTTCTGTTGTTTTGCCATTGAGCATTTTTTTATAGGTTTCATACTGCATCAATTTTTCAGTATAACCTTCTTCTCCAGTTGTTTCGCCTTTTATGCTTTGAAGTGTAGGATTATAAGAGGTAATAATGGCACAGCGTTTAAATCCTTTTTGTTGGAAAATTTCGTAATAACGGCACGCTTGATAAATACTTCCAGAAACCAACATTGCATTTCCCGTTCCGTTTTGTAATCTATCCTTAATCTCAAAATCCATTAAAACATCATCAACAATTCTATTCAGTCTGTCTTGGGAACTCAGCACTTTTTGCATTGTCCCCCAACGCTGTTTTAATTTTCGCTTTGCGATATCTGTTAAACCTCTGGTTTTAGCATCAAACCATTGGTCGATTTTACTTTGTGAGGTAATATTTTGGTCAACATTTCGGGCTTCATATCTTAAATCTAAAACCACTTTATCTTTAACCGCTTCATCAAACTTGTAGGTATGAATGTATGACCCAAAAATCTCAATACTCTTTTGTTTATCAACTTTAAGCAAGGGTGTTCCTGTAAAACCGATGAATACAGCATTAGGCAGTATTTGCTTCATAGCCTTATTTAAACTGCCTGATTGAGTTCTGTGACATTCATCCACAAAAACAAAGAGATTTCCCTTTGCTTTAAAATTTTTAGGCAAGCTATGGGTTAACTCATCTGCAAAAGCATCAAAATTGGTTTCATCCTTTCCACCAAATTTGTGAACTAATGAGCAGATAAGCCACTCATTTTTTTGATTGAGCATATCAATTAAATCTCGACCACTTGTTGTTCTGTAAATATCCTCTTGAACACCTTTAAAAACTTTCTCAATCTGACCGTCTAATTCTTCTCTATCTGTAATTATCAATACCCTAGCATCATCAACATTTTCCCTTAACCACTTGGTGAGCCAAACCATAGTTAAACTTTTACCGCTACCTTGCGTATGCCAAATAATACCGCCTTCTCTTTTTTGGACTTTTTCTTGTGCTGCTTTTACTCCAAAATATTGATTGTGACGACATAATTTTTTAACACCTTTATCAAAGACGATAAAATCGTGGATTATCTCTAAAAAGCGCTCTTTATTGCATAATTGGGAAATATGTTTTAATAATTTATTTGGTTCGGCGCTATTTTCTTTCCATTCTAGATAATACTTTTCTGAAGTCTCAATTGTACCATAACGCAAGCCCTCAGTATCATTTCCTGCCATTACAAACTGCATTGTTGTAAAAAATGAGCCAATAATATCTTTTTCTTGGTTCAATAAATTCTGTCTAATGCCCTCTGTAACGCCTACTGTACTCCTTTTTAATTCAATTACACCTAACGCAATACCATTCACATAAATTACTATATCTGGTCTTTTGGTGTGATTTCCAGAAACTGTAACTTCTTCAGCAATAGCAAAATGATTTTTAGTTGGGTTTTGCCAATCTATAAGCCAAACGGTTTCCTTGTTTTCTCCAACGTCTGGACGTACTTTAACACCATAACGCAGCAAACTGTAAATACCTTTGTTGGCATCATACAAACTATTGCCTAAATCATTTGAATCTTTGATTAATTTATCGATGGCCTTAGCAATAAGCGTATCTGAATAGCCTTGTTTTTTTAAAAATGAAATTAAATATTGTGGTTCTACATTACTGTTATCGTCACGTTCTTTCCAATCGCCTAAATAATCATATTTTAAACCCAATTCAAAAAACTGAACTACTTTGTTTTGCGTGATACGCTCTATTTGACCTATGTTGCTCATACTAATTGAATAACTGGTTTACTTTGTTGATGGCTATTTTTATGTTTTCATCAGAAAATGTTGGTCGTTTTAGTTTTGGTCGCCATTCCTTATCATCATTGATTAACTGTTTTACCGTTTGAAAATTCACTGATTTATTAGCCAACAATAAATCTTGCATAGCCATATCAACCGTTGCCCATAACTCTAATTTGTCTCGTTTTACATATTTGAATTGTTGAATCCATTGTAATGCATTTTCGCCATACCATTTTTTGAAGTAGTCAATTGCCTGTAGACAATTATCGTCTGCAACAAAATTTTCGTATTTCTTTCCTTTATAATTAGAGATATGCTTTTTTACATATCTATTCTCTAATGCAATTTTTTCTGCTCCTCCATATCTTGTTTTGGGTTTGTATGGACCAGCAGCTTTTTTTAAATAACCATTATCTTCTTCTTCCTTAAATCGTTTCAGTAAGTAAGAAACTTTAGTGTACATAAAGCGAGTTAATGGGAACTCATTGCTGCCAAATGCATCTGCCATTGTGCCAATTAGTACCGCATCGGTAATATGCTCATTGTGTGGCTTTTCAGTTTTACAATCCGCCTTTGGCTCAGTGGCAAAAGAGATTACTTGACTTTCTGACTTTACTTTTAATTTTATCTGTGAGTTTTTATTGATTGATTGATTAACAGGATTAACTAATCTAATCTTACCGGTCAACAGCTCCTGCATCATCCCTTGCTTTAGGTTTTCTGTTTTCTGCAATTGAGTTTTTAAAGCTTCAATCTCAGAATCCATATCGCTTAATATTTGCGTGATGGCTTTTTGTTCTTGAAGACTAGGGCAAAAAAACGAAATATTCAATAAGAGATTATTATACAGTCTTTTTATGGTACTTCCCTCTGTATTGAACTCCATTGAATTATATATGTAATAAAGGAAATTGTTTGTTACTAAACTTTCATCATTTGCAATCCAAACAATATTTGAATCTTGGAAATAGGCAGTTTCTCCATCATATACTACAGTTCTGCCAATAGTTCCGGAAGCAGAGATTAATATATCGCCAACTTTTGGATATGAATATTTGTTTTTAAACTCATTAAATAAACGTTTGGAAATGAAAGAATTCGCTTCTTTTCCAAATGTTCCAATTTTATAAAAAGGAACCTCACCTTCATCTGTTGTTTGGTGAGAAAATATTCTCTTACACATTTTAACGTCACCAATATCTCTAATAGTTTTAATCTCCCATTTATTCGTAAATCCTTCTAATCTCCTTTTTCCACTTAACAATTCTTGCACTGCACCTTGTTTAATGGCTTTCTTTTTTACAGTAAGTGTTTTTAGGTTTTGGATTAAAATATCTGTGTCACTTAACGTATCTGCAATTAATTTTTGCTCCTGTAATTTTGATGGCGCAGGAAAGGTATAATGAACAAAATCTTTTTGATATAAGTGATTGATTGTAGAACCTGCTGTAAGCTTCGAGAGAAAATCCGCAAAATGTCCTGACCTCAAGATGTAATAAAGGTATTTTGGGTAAAAACTCTTTCCTGAGGGTCTGATAACAAAAACACCACTATTCAAAGTAGTTGGTTTTACAATCTTGTCCACAATAGCAACCTTTCCTATTGTACCGTCTTTTGTTACAAGAATATCATCTACTTGTAATTGGATATATTTGTCTTGGTCATAGCGTTCTTTTTCAACGTGAACACAATTATCCCAATCAATAAATCCATTTAAAAAGTCTGTTCCAGTAACCAAAAAATAATCTCCTGAGTTTAAATATTCAGCAGTCGTCAAACCTTGCCAACCTATCCTTGCCTTTAGTGTTGCAGATTTTCCGATATTAATTTCTTTCCAAGAATCCATTAATTCCATACCATTCCCATATTTTGTAAATGCTTTGCAACCTTGTTTTGTAATTCTTGCACTTGCTGTTCAACTTTTGGTAATGGATTTTCATAACGGTTTGCCAACTCTGTAATTCGGTTGGTTAAGCGTTGACTAATGCAGTCTATCTCACTATCAATATTATTTTTTAAAACAGCCAACCATTTATCTTCCACAATTAAGGTTTTGATTTCCTGTTCGGTTAATTGTGGGTATTTGGCATACACCTGTTGTTTTAATTTTGCTTCTTCAACTTTTAATGATTTTTTGTTAGCAACGTCTAAAGTCATTAGCTTTTCGTAGCTGTGGATAATATAATATTCTTCGGCATATTCATCATCGCCTTTTATTTCTTTCAATCTCTTAGAAATGTCACCTTTGGTAATGTTGCCTTTTTCATTAATTATTTCATTTAATAAACCTTCATCCCCTGAGTGTTCTTCTTTGAGTTCAGTCATTTCAGCAGATAACGTGTCTAAATAAGCTTCAATAGTTTTTACTTCAGTTTGTTCTTTTTTAAAAAAACGATTGATAACCAATTCAAAAGGGATTAATTCACTTTCAAATTCTCCTTTTTTGATTTTGCCTTTTTTGTCTTTAAGTGGTATTAAAGTGGCAACCCAACCATCTTCTTTTATTAAAAAGCTATCATCTTTTAAAACATCATTCCAGTAATCCATTAAATGTTGGTAAATATCATACGGATTGATTAAGGCTTTGTTTTCGTAATGCTCCAAAAGGCTTTCAGAGATTTCAAAAATGAGTTCCTTTGGTTTGGTAGTTTCATTAATATTCCAAAGCTTTGGTTTAGTTTCGCTTTCCCAATCGTTATAAACTTTATTCAAAGTTTCTCTGTATGTTATAAATTCAGAGTGGTTAAAAATAGTTTCTTTGATATTTGCTTTAGGCACAACCAAACTACTGTAATGTTCTCTTTTTGCAGGATGGAATAGATGCTCTTTTAAGTTTGGATAAACTTCCCAATAATTTTGTAAAGCTTCTACGTCTCTATTAGGGATATCGCCTAACAAATGAGCTTGGATATCCTGTATATCCTCTTCGTTTTGGCTATCAATATATCTTGGTATGTTAAGATTATATTCGTTGGTTTCAATTTCTTCATATGACACCATTTTTGAAAATTTGGCAACCTCCATTTGATTATTAAACACATCCACAATTTTATGTAAATCTTGCTCTCTCAAACGGTTTTTGTTTCCGTCTTTGATGTATCCTTTACTGGCATCTATCATAAAAAGCCCTTTGCGTGTTCCTGCGTTTTCTTTGTCTATAACAATAATACAAGCAGGAATACCTGTGCCAAAAAACAAGTTAGCCGGCAAGCCAATAATACCCTTTATCAATCCACGCTTTACAACATTAGTTCTTATCGTGGCTTCTGCATTTCCTCTAAACAAAACACCGTGGGGCAAAATGACTGCACCTTTTCCTTTGGTTTTTAAAGAACGAATAATGTGCAGTAAAAAAGCATAGTCACCATTTTTGTTAGGCGGAATACCAAAACCATCAAAACGCTTATAAATATCACTCTCTGGATGAAAGCCACTACTCCAAGATTTAACAGAAAATGGTGGATTTGCCACACAAAAATCGAAACGTTTTAGTTGCTCCCCATCTTTGTGTATTGGGTCTGCCAAGGTATTACCCTGCACAATATCTTGTACTGCTTCTGGATTGTTATGCAATACCATATTCATTTTTGCTAAAGCAACAGTAGCATTGTCCTTTTCTTGACCGTAAATAGTTAGTCCGTGAGGTGCCTCATCGTTGACTTTTAAAAGTAGCGAAGCCGAGCCACACGCTGGGTCATATACCGTTTGCGATTGTGAAGTAGTATTATTAACGCCTATAATTTTAGCCATTATTCGAGACACTTCCGCAGGGGTGTAAAATTGACCTTTGCTTTTTCCTGATTCTTTTGCAAAGTGTTGCATCAAATATTCGTAAGCATCGCCTAAAAGGTCGTCATCTTCTGCTCGATTGTTGCTGAAGTTAAGTGCAGGATTTTCAAAAATTGCAATTAGCTTGCTTAATTTTTCAATGAGTTCTTTTCCTTTTCCTAACTTATCCTCGTCATTGAAATCTGCCATTTTAGACAGCATATCAAATCCGTTTTCTCTATCAATAGGTGCTAATACTTTTTTATTAATGTAATCGCCAATACCATCTTTACCTTTCATTTTAACCAAATCTGCGAAACTTGCACCTTCTGGAATGGTAATTAGGGCATCTTCATCATCAGCGTATTTATCTGAAACGTATTTTATAAATAGTAATGGAAGAATGTAATCTTTATATTGAGAAGCATCCATACCACCTCTTAATTCATCACAACTTTTCCAAAGTGAGCTATATAATTCTGATTTTTTTATTGCCATTTATATCTTATTTGCCAATTCACTTTTAAGCCATTCAAAAGCCTTTTCTTGATTATATTCTATTCCTGTTCTCAATAAAGCCTCCATATCTCCTGTGAAATTTGTGTCTTGTTCTTTTTCTTCAATATTCATTAAAAATTCTTTTTGACTTGGTGGTCTATTTCCTGTTGAAAATGCTGTGTATTCTTTAAAGCATTTAATTATCTGTTCTACATCCAATTCCATATGCAACCTAGAATAATCTAAATCAAACAAATCCCTACCCTTACTGCGTTGGTATAAGGCTCGTAACTTAGTACCTAGTAATTCATTTATATTGTAGGTTCTAATTTCAGCACTTCTGGAAAACCATTCACTATCGACTTTAAAAGGAAAATCAACCCAATCCAAAACATTAAAATGCTCTTTACAATTAATCTCTAATTTTAAGCGTAGTCTAATGTCTTCATATTCAGAAGTAAAACGGTATAATGCCTTTGCTCCGTGTCCTCTTACTTGTGTTTTTCTTGGTTCTTCAAAAAATGTAATGACCTCTTGTAGACGCTGCATTATTGGTTTTATAGGACCTGGCTTTATTTGAACCAAATCAATATCTTCCGAATACCGTGGTGCAGGATTCAAATACAATTTATGAAGTGCTGTACCACCTCTAAATGCCAAGTTTTCTCGTAAAAAATCATCTGAGAAAATTTCTACCAATGCACGACTAATTACAAGGTCTTGTTCTACTTGATAAAACTGTTTCCAAGGGGCTTGTTCTTGCCATTTCGCTATGTAAGGCTTCGGAATCATAAATCGCTTTCTAGTTTTATATTCACATCAACTTTCCAACGATTACTAACCGCACCAGGCTTCTCTTTTGATTTTGGACTCAATAACGTAGGATAAAATTTAAGGTTATTTAAATGTTCGTAAAGACAGGCGGTTTTATCTGTTTCCCCTTCAACTTCTTGTAATATAAAACCGAGACGTTGCAATACACTTTTATGTGGATACCAATCAAGCAATCTCGCTATGTCTTCTTGATTAATAACTTCAATGAGTTCCTCTATTACAGTGAACACTCTGTTTAGCCCACCTATTTTTGACTGATGATAGAGTAAATCGGCAGCCGTTAGGGCTGGACTTGATATATTGAATAATCCTGAATCGCTTTTGCGAGATACTATGTTATCTTTATTCCATTTATTGGTACTTATAAAATCAATCTGAATTGCATTCTTCTTTATGTCCAAAAAGGCAGAACCACTGTGAATCACATAATCCTTCTGAATTTGCTGGTGTGCCGCTCCATGAAAGCGAGCTGCAGAATATAAGCCCACATAATACTTACGCTTTAAAAAAGAGAATAGCTTATCGACGTATAGTTCCAAAGGTAATTTGCCTTGCCTTGAATAACGTGGCGGAATGATTAAATAGAAATGATGCCTTAGCGGAACAATGTCGCCTTTTTGAGTAGCATATTTTAAATCATTGTTTACCGATGTTTCAGACTTATCTTTGTAAGCCTCAGCAATTTCATCAAAAGTGAATGCATAATTTTCAAGCGATAATTGATTATTAATAAAGGCTGATAAAGTCAATCTTAGTAAATTTTTGAGAAAGGTAGTAAAAATCACCCTTTTTCTCGAAAGTTTACTAAAGTATTTTATATTTAAATAGCTTTGTATACATTTAAAATCTATTATGAACTACCTTTTTGTCTGTTCCGCTAACAAACAACGCTCTAAAACAGCTGAAGACTACTTTGCTGAAAAGCATCCCGAACACAAATTCCGAAGTGCTGGAACTAATAATAAAATTTGTAGAAAGGAAGGCACTACTGAATTAACTGAAGAATTATTAAAGTGGGCAGATAAAGCTTATGTAATGGAAAAGAAGCATTTTGACCAGATTAAGAAACATACGGGGTCAAAATATTATTCAAAGATTACAGTATTACATATTCCTGATGTTTATCAATATTACGACAAAGCGCTATTAAGAATTTTGGACGAGAGCATTATGCTTTAGAATAGCCATTATAATGGTAGTTTTATGGTATAAACCGTGATATTTACCAATATAATGGTAATTATTGGATAGGTTAGATGCGTAGGCTCGAAGTTATATTTGAATTAAAGAGACACAAAAAATATTTATAAAATAGAATTTACACTCATCTATACTTATTTGAATTCAAAGATGGTGTAAAATCTTCAAAACTCTTAAACTTTTGTTAAAAAGGGGCGATTTCGGTGGACATAGAATTTGAAGCAGCCTTTAAGCCCTATAAATGCTATAAAAATAAAAATTTGGATAGTTCCTCTTTCTCCGCTTAGAGCAAAGCTCGATTTCGAAAGAAATCGGGCTTTTTCTTTTTAGCAACGTTAAGTGCTATGCTCTTATAAGTGGATAAAAAGGAAAAGACCGAAGATCTCGTGAGCGATCTAGAGCTTTATTGTCAGGTTCGGAGATGGTAGGGAACATAAGTGAAACGAGTAATCCCTCTTTCTCCATTGAATAATCCGCAGATCCACTCACTTTCAACAAAAATTCTTACTTTAGTACTTCCTCAGGCAGAAATAGCACCCCCCGCTAGTATAACCAAACCATTTTATTATGTTTAAAAGAATCATTTTGGGATTGGCCTGCTGTTTATTGTTGGCTACCTGTGGAATTAATCCTTACAATCAAGCTCAGTATAGCGAATGTTTTACTAACTACAGCACCGCTTTTAACGCCTGCAATGGCAATGAAGGATGTGAAGGCGACGCCTTAGACGCCTATCAAGTCTGTACAGGGGAAAACGCAAAAATACCTTTACACTTTGTTGTTTTAACCGATAAACTTGGTGACGAGCTCAGCACTCCAGTGAACAATGTACTAACACGAAACTTCCTGAAAAACCAAGTAGATACACTGAATCGATACTTTACTGTGGAAGATGCTAGATACCCGCCCGATAATCGTAAGAAAATTGTCACTTTCGAGTATAAATCGTCCACCTTGTATAATGTAGCTACAACCATTAATGATCCCATTGTGGATTTTGCAGATCCAACATTTAATTTCGACCGGCGGCATGAAGACTTTAAGCCTAATTTAAACAGTAGTGCCAATCCGTTGTTATACGATCCCACTGCGTTAAATATCTATATTGTGGATTGCGTGAATGCTGCCGGAGGTAATATCGTATCATCTCATGGAAATAACAACTCTAATAAGCCCTATATCGTTTTGGATTACGCTCGAATTACCGGTGTTGCGAATAGACAAGCGGCCCAAGAACACGAAATGGGCCATGCCTTTGGCTTGGGTCATGAATGTGATCCCAATGCAACCACGAGCACCAGCACTAATATTATGGCTTCAAAAAGTAATTGCGTTGATAGTAATGGTAATGAATCGAGCGGCGGGCTTAGAGATATTGGTTTTACACCAGGGCAATGCAATGACATTTTGGAAAAGGTGACCGACTTTATTGGTACTTCCAATTAAACAATACAAATCACCTTCATAACTCCTTGTGTCTAAATCTTTATTCATGATATGAAATTGAATTAGAATTGTTCGTAATTTGCATCTATCGCACTTACAGCCAAAACTAGATATTATTTAAAGCGTATTCTTCCTTTTGGAATTATATGGCTCATCATCGCATGCTTGTTGATGTGGACCGAATATGCGGTCATGACAGATCAAACTAAAACCCTTGAATCTGCCATTCCTATTACGCCTACCATTTTCCTATTTGCCGTAGTAAGCATTTTTTTAGTAGGCTGCCTCGTAGGGGTTATAGAGGTATTTTACGTCTACAGACTTTTTGTCAACCAAAGTTTCCCGAAAAAAATAATCGGTAAGTTTATATTATATACGGTTGTTCTTTCCATACTTGTCTTGATACTCTATATGCTAGCGGCAAGTATTGTATCTAATGAACCCGTCTTCAGTAAGTCAATTTGGGAGCAGTATGTAGCGTTTTTTTTCAGTATCACCCATATCAGTACCGCCATACAACTGTTATTTTCACTGCTCGTATCTTTATTCTATGCCGAAATAAGTGAAAACTTAGGGCAGAATATTCTTCGTAACTTCTTTACTGGTCGCTATCACAAACCAGTGGTAGAAAAACGCATTTTCATGTTTGTTGATATGAAGGACTCTACCGCCATAGCCGAAAAGTTAGGGCACGAAATTTACTTTTCATTAATCAAAGATTACTACCGAAGTTTTTCGAATGCTATTATAAAAAATCGAGGGGAAGTCTATCAGTACGTTGGCGATGAAATTGTTATTACTTGGCCTTTAAAGAAAGGGCTTGAGAAACTTCAATGTATTCAGTGCTTTTTCGATATGAAAAACGCTCTCGAGGGAAAACAACAAAAATTTAATAAACGTTATCAAATTGTACCCAATTTTAAAGCGGCATTGCACTTTGGAGCGGTCACTACTGGTGAAATAGGAGCGTTAAAAAAAGACATCTTTTTTACCGGGGATGTGCTTAATACAACTGCTCGCATTATAAGTCTTTCTACCCAGCTAGGGCATGATTTTTTAATTTCAGAAACCTTGTTGAAAGAGTTTGATAAAACTACCAAACTACAACAAGAAATAAGCGAACGTTTTAAAGTAACGAATCTTGGCATTCAATCTTTTAAAGGAAAGACCAATGAATTACAGGTCTTCTCTATTGAACGCACAAACGAGATATGATAGCTCTAAAAAATACTTCATCATAATCTAGTCAAAGGCGTAAAAGATAGAATAAATCCCTATTCCCATCGATTAGCGCTAATATCTATCATCTTTGTTACCCTTCATCATATTTGCTACAACGGCTACTATTATAATACATACCAAGGCAAAAACTACAATAAGAATAGTTCCCATGCCCCAATTAACTAATGGTATATGATTTACATCCATCTTTTTTAAATTTTATTAATTAATGACAACTCTGCATCCCTCCCACCTTTTCGGTGGCAACAGAGTTTGCAGGGGATACATATTTAATCCCTAAACCCATTCCACGAACCACAAACAACATCCCTATTATCACCACAAAAACTGGAATCATTTTAAGTATATGTCGCTTGGCTTTACCTTTTAAAAAATTGCCTAAATAAATCGCGGTAGTCATTAACGGGATTGTTCCTAAACCAAAAAAGATCATGTACAAAGCCCCTTTTAAGGCACCTACGCTCGCCAATGCTCCAAAAACTGCCATATATACTAGTCCGCAAGGGAGAAACCCATTCAAAAACCCCATCGTAAAAAAGGTAGTTGGATCTTTCTTTTTAAGTTCACTTCCCATGGCCGATTTTACTTTAGAAATTATGCGATAGATAGGTTTGGTTATCGAAAAACGTCCAAATAACTTACTAGGGGTAAGAATGATAGCAATCATAACTAATCCAATAATTATCGAGAGCTGTTGCTGAATTCCAAATAAATTAAGACTCTTCCCTATCCATCCAAACACAAGGCCTATAAAGCCATAGGTAAATAAACGTCCTGCATGATAACTTAAAATTTGAATCACGCGTTTTGATTGGTTTTTACGATCTAAAGGCAGTAAAAATGCTATAGGTCCGCACATCCCAACACAATGAAAGCTCCCCAGTAAACCAAATATGATAGCGGACCAAAGCATTAATAAACTATTTCTTCTTTATATAAAAATGGTTTACCGTCGTAATCCCATTCGATGGTAATATTCCAACGACCTTCAATTAAATGATCATTAGGTATTAGTAATTTCTGATTTGTGAGGTTTAGGTTAAATTCAAAATCAAGGCGTTTATTAGAGGGGCGATACATGAACACTTTGCCTTTTAAATGAGACGCGTCTATTTCTTTGGGAAATTCTATCTCCCATCCATTGGCCACTTTTTTACTCACAAGCCTTTCCGATAAAAGAGTGGTGTTGGTTTCCGCATCAATCTCTGTTTGATACATCATTTCTTTCGCGTAATACGACTCAGTCACTAAATCGTGACTGTACTTTTTATCGGTACTCATTGTAATTACAAAGTATAGTATAAAACCTATGAAGCATATCATACCAAGTGTTAATCCTGTTCCCCAATTCCATTTCATAATTTTTCTCACTCCAGTGAGCGTTTTACTTAGACTTCAGTTCGTTTTATCTTAAAGCGGTCTATACCATTTTAGAAACACCAACAGGCATCCATTTCAAACAACATTCTGTTCTAATTACTTATAACTTCTGGGACCCAGAAATGCCGTTGTAGTTGTTTCAATTAATACGTCTCCACTATAAATTCCTATTTCCAGCCGATCCTTATCTCCTGAAAGGGCACTCGCATTTATTTCAATAAATAAAGTCCCTTCGGCTAGTCCCTGTTCAGGAACCCTAAATATTCCATTGGAGACAACCTTGATGGTTCCTTTATGCGATAAGAGTCTAAACGCTACGTCGTCAATCTCGTTGACTGTTTTATTCACCAATTTATAGGTGTAAACATTGCTAATTACGTTCTCCGCCTTACGTTCATACAATTGACCTGGAAGTCTTAAAATGCGGGCTTCTACATCATTACGTAAGAATAACATTCCAATCAAGACCGCGGTGAGTATACCCAAAACCACGGTGTACCCTTTGAGACGCGGTGTAAATTTGAATTTTTCCTTCTTCTCAATATTATCTTCACTAGCATACCTAATAAGTCCTTTAGGTAGATTAACCGCTTCCATCATATGATCGCAGGCATCAATACACGCGGTACAGTTCACACATTCCAATTGAGTTCCGTTTCGAATATCTATTCCTGTGGGACATACATGAACGCAGGCAAAACAATCTATACAATCACCCTTTCCAGTTAGGGGCCTATCTTCATTCTTTTTAAACTTAGCACGACCCATTTCTTTTTCACCGCGTTTATGATCGTAGGCTACCACAATGGATTTATTGTCTAACAATACGCCTTGTAGTCTACCATAGGGACAAGCAATAATGCAAACTTGTTCCCTAAACCATGCGAAAACAAAGTAGAAAACCCCAGTAAAAATTAGTAATGATATCAAGGTACTCCAATGCTTAAATGGACCATCAACGACGTAACGCATTAACTGATCACTACCAATTAAATAGGCGAGAAATACATTGGCAATCAGAAATGATATAATAAAAAAGATGACCCATTTTAAGGCCCGTTTCTTAATTTTCTCTGCATTCCAGGCCATCTTCTTAAGTCGAATTTGCTTTCCTCTATCGCCTTCAATCCAATATTCAATACGTCGAAAAACCATTTCCATAAAGATGGTTTGTGGGCAAACCCATCCGCAAAACAAGCGACCAAAAGCGACTGTAAATAGAATTACAAACACAACACCAATAATCATCATGATTACAAATAAATGGAAGTCTTGTGGCCAAAAAGGAAAGCCGAAAATATTAAAACGACGTTCTAATACGTTGAACATCAAAAATTGGTTCCCTCCTATTTTAATGAACGGAGCAAAAAACAAAAATGCAAGCAATGCATAACTCACATATTTGCGATATTCATACCATTTGCCATCAGGTTTTTTTGGGAATACCCAAGCTCGCTTCCCCTCTTCATTAAGAGTCCCTATTGTATCGCGAAAATTTTCCCTACCCTGTTCAGCCATCGCCTATTCTTGAGATTTCCTTTTGGTTAAAATAAAGATGGCGTGTGAGCTTGCAATTACCCAATGCGGTGTATCGATAGGGACATCAAACGAATCGAACGCTTTCAGTTCCTTACATTCATCATCGGTTTCGAAAGAAATTTCGCCTTCTATAACGTGTAATATTGCTGGTGTAGAAGTGCTATGTTTCGGAAAGGTTACCCCTTTCTTGAGCCCAACCGCCAACGAAACAGTATCGTGTTTGTCAAACAGCGTCTTGACCAAGGGAGCATCGCTCAAAACAACATCTTCATATAATTCGTTTAATAAAATCATCTTAGCTGTGAGTTAATTTTCTTCGATTACTGCTGTAGAGTCACTTACCACTTCTACTACCTCCGGTATTGTTTGTGGCATTTCTGGATTAATCCATATCTCTCCTTCGGCAGCTTTGGGCTCCGCAGGTGTGGTACCTTGAAAACCTAGAATATAACTCGCCACCTGAGCCATTTCGGATGGTTTTAGGTCATTTTTCCATGAAATCATACCTTTTCCATCACGTCCACCTTCAGAAATCGTATTAAATACATTTTTAATCCCTCCTCCTAAAATCCAGTAGGCATCTGTTAAATTAGGTCCTATACCTCCCCCTCCGTCTGCCTTATGACATGCCACACAATTGGTTGTGAATATTTTTTCTCCAGCGCTTAAATCACTGGCATCGGTCAAAAGTGTTACTGTATTTACATCGACTAAATCCTTGGCGGTTTTTTTCCATTCTTCAATTTCTATTTGGGCTTGTGCTACTGCAGCCTCGTATTCTTCATCCTGATTGTAGTCGTTTAATACCTCAAAACGAACCAAGTAAACTATGGCAAAGACGATGGTTGCATAAAACCCGTACACCCACCACGGTGGCAATTTGTTATCGAGTTCCTTGATTCCATCATAATTGTGATCCAATATAATTTCGTGTTCTTCTTCAATTGCCTTGCTACCTAGTAAATTTTGGTATTTCTCTCGAATCCATTTAAACTGGTTGTCTTTTCGTAATGCCTCATTTGCCGCATAGGCTTCTTGGTTATCTTCAGACATCGATCTAAGCAATACAGTCTTAAGAGCAGCAATACAAACTTCACCGGCTATATGAAAAAGCACCAGAAATCCATAAACACTCCAAAGCCAAGGGTTGGCTTTAAATGCGGATATACCTTCAGTTTCACCTATCCAATTCAAAAGAAAGTAACCAATTAAGGCAAATGCGATAATACGTAAATAGGATGCTGTACTTCTCATAATAATGGTTCGTTAATGTTTGCAGTGTCGTCTATTAGTGGTATGTTACTCACTTCTTTAATATGCGCCTTCTTAGCAGTAAATACCCACCAGAACAAGGCGACAAAAAAGATAAAGAAGATGAGCAATGAAATCATGGGGTAGATCGCTACTCCATCAATGTTCTCTAAGTTTCCTTTTATAAATTTCAGCATGGTTTACTCTTTTATATTTGATGCAGAAGTTTCTACATGTTTTACTTTAATATCAGTTCCCAGCCGCTGTAAATAAGCTATCATTGCGACCACTTCTCTATCTCGCATTTCTATGAAATCTTCTCCATTTTCTTGCGCATATTTTTTATCCGCTTCATAGGTTTTCGCAAAATCTGGATCTGCGTATAAGTTCTTTTCTATTTGAGCGCCTTGTGTGGACATCCATTTTTGTGCGCTGTCGATCTCAACTTGGGTATACGGTACACCTAGAGTTACCATTGCCTTCATTTTATCCTCGGTTTTACTCTTATCCAATTCTCGATTGATTAACCATTTATAGGAAGGCATAATAGAACCAGAAGATGTACTCTGAGGGTCGTAGAAATGATTGAGGTGCCAGTTATCACTATACTTTCCTCCTATTCGAAGTAAATCTGGCCCCGTTCTTTTACTGCCCCAAAGAAATGGGTGATCATAAACAAACTCACCGGCTTTGGCATATTCCCCATACCGCTCAACTTCACTTCGAAAAGGACGTATCATTTGAGAATGACAGCTTACACAACTCTCCCGAATGTATAAATCTCTTCCTTCTAACTCTAAAGGAGTATATGGCTTCACGCTAGAAATAGTAGGCACATATTCGTCTACCATAAGAGATGGAATAATTTGTACCATCCCCCCAATTAGAATAGCGATAGTTGCGAAAATGGTCAACTTTACGGGCCTTCTCTCCAGCCATGTATGGTAGCCTTCTTTGCTTGTTCGTTTCTTGGTTACTCGCTCCAATGGCGCAGATTCGGCCAATTCGTCTGTTACCTTTTGACCAGCTCTTGCTGTCATTATAATATTATACACGCCAATTAAAGCTCCAACAATAAACATGCTTCCTCCAATTGCGCGCATCCAGTACATCGGAATGATTTCGCTTACTGTTTCAAGGAAATTACCATAGGTTAAGGTTCCGTCTGGATTAAATTGTTTCCACATGGACGCCTGAACGAAACCTGCCACATACATCGGTAAGGCATATAAAATAATCCCTAACGTTCCTATCCAAAAGTGGGTGTTGGCCAATTTAAGAGACCACAGTTTGGTTTTAAAGAGTTTGGGAATGAGCCAATACACCATTCCAAATGTGAAGAAGCCATTCCAAGCAAGTGCCCCTACATGAACGTGAGCGATTACCCAATCGCTAAAATGTGCAATGGCATTTACATTTTTAAGGGATAGCATAGGTCCTTCAAAAGTGGCCATACCATATCCAGTGATGGCAACTACCATAAACTTTAAAACAGGATCTGTTCGCACCTTATCCCAAGCCCCGCGTAATGTAAGTAGTCCATTTATCATTCCTCCCCACGAAGGCGCTATTAACATAACCGAAAAGGCAACACCTAGGTTCTGCGCCCAATCTGGTAACGATGAATACAATAAATGGTGTGGACCTGCCCAGATATAAATAAAGATAAGAGACCAAAAGTGAACGATCGATAATCGATACGAATACACTGGACGATTGGCTGCTTTTGGCACAAAGTAATACATCAATCCCAAAAAAGGAGTAGTTAGGAAAAATGCTACCGCATTATGTCCGTACCACCATTGAACCAAGGCATCTTGAACTCCTGCATAGGCCGAATAACTTTTTAGGGCACTAACGGGCAATTCGATGCTATTCACAATATGTAAAACTGCAACCGTTACAAAAGTTGCCAAATAGAACCAAATTGCGACATACAAGTGTCGCTGTCTGCGTTTTAGTATGGTTCCAATTAAGTTCGCCCCAAATGCTACCCATATAATAGCGATCGCAATATCGAAAGGCCATTCAAGTTCAGCATATTCTTTAGAGGTAGTATACCCTAGTGGAAGGGTGATCGCCGCTCCAACAATAATGGCTTGCCATCCCCAGAAATTCAAATTACTCAACCAATCCTTCCACATTCGTGCCTTTAACAATCGTTGTGTTGAATAATAAACTCCTGCAAAAATTGCATTCCCCACAAAGGCGAAAATTACTGCGTTGGTATGCAAAGGACGAAGTCGCCCAAAACTGAGCCATGATATCCCGTCTGTGAGATTCGGGAACAAAAACATGAAGGCTAATAAAAGACCGACAGTCATTCCAATGATGCCCCAGAACATAGTAGCGACAATAAACTTGCGAACTATTTTATTGTCGTAATAGAACTTTTCAACTTCCATAATGGTTATTGTTTTGTATTTAAATTGATTGATTTTGTTTCTGTAGGAGACACTGTTGGTCGCTCACTTTCGTTGACGAGTTCGTCTTCAAAAAGCATGCGTATCGAAGGTGTGTAGGTGTCGTCGTATTGACCATTTTTGACCGAAAGAATAAAGGCTACGAAAAAGATTAAAGCGACAATGACACTTATGGCCAGTAATACATAAATTATACTCATATGATACCAAATTATAGTGTAAAAGTATTTCTGAAGAAGTTTTTAAAATATGATAAATGTCAGTTCGCTTTTCGATTTATTAACTCCATTAAATTTCAGATTCTAATTAAATTTTTTAAAAGAAGTGCCGATATAACCACTCACCATTAAAGTGGTGAAAACAACCACGCTAATAGAACTTAAGGGCATTAAAATTGCGGCTATTACAGGCTCTAATAACCCAGCGATCGCAAAGGACAGGCCAATTAAGTTATAGAATAACGAAAGCATAAAACTCCACTTTATAATTTGAATCGATTGCTTAGAAGCTGTAAGGAAATGCGGAATAAGTTTAAATTTTCGAGCATCCAAAATTCCATCACAAGCAGGTGTGAAAACGTTGGTGTTTTCAGAAATAACAATGCCAACATTACTTTGTTTTAGTGCACCTGCATCATTAAGTCCGTCACCCAACATGAGTACACTCTTTCCTTCTTCTTGCAGTGCTTTGATAAAGTCAAGCTTTTCTTGTGGTTTCTTGTTAAAATATAAGGCGGTACCCTTCGGAAGAAGTTCTTCCAGATATGTGCGCTCACCTTCATTATCTCCCGAGAGTACAATTAAATTATAGTGCTTTGCTAATTTATACATTATGGATTCAAGTCCTTCACGATAACGATTGTGAAAAACATAACAACCTTTGTAGCAATTGTTGGTACTTATGTGGACTTTGGTCTTATTAAGGTCCGCTTGCCTAACATTTAAGGCCGATGTTCTATTAGAAGCAAACTCATAAGATCCAATCTTTACAGAATCTTCGGCAAGACGCGCAGAGATTCCTTGTCCTACCTCTTCGTGATAAGTATCGAGTGTTTTAATATCATTTGCTTCTAAAATCTCATAAATTGATCGACTTAATGGGTGATTCGAAGCTCTAAGCGAACTAGAAATTAGTTCTTCTTCTTTATCAGAAAGTCCAATTCCTTCATAGCGAATAGTACTCTCATGATGGGATGTAAGTGTACCTGTTTTATCAAAGACCAAAGTATCTACTTTTGCCATTTGTTCGATAACTCCAGACTCTTTCAGGTACAGCTTATGGGCACCCAACAACCGTAATAAATTACCTAACGTAAATGGTGAGGCTAACGCAATTGCGCATGGACATGCTACTATCAATACGGCTGTAAAAACATTAAATGCTTTAGACGGATCATAGATTAACCAAAACAGCATTGAAATAAAGGCAATTGTAACGATCGCAATTGTAAAACGCTTGCTAATACTATCGGTCAATGATTGAAAAACACTTTTCTTGTTTTTACTAAAAATATCATTACTCCAAAGCTGTGTCAAATAGCTCTGGGACATGGATTTCGTAACTTCTATTTCTATAGAGGCACCTTGTTGCCTTCCTCCAGCAAATAGCGTATCACCCCTCGATTTCATAACAGGTTCGGCTTCCCCAGTTACAAAACTGTAATCGATAAGTGCACTCCCTTTACGTAAAATACCATCTACAGGGATGATTTCAGCATTTCTTATATGGAGTAAATCTCCTTTTTTAATTTTTTGAATTTCCGTTGGAATTTCGATCGTTTTATCATTCGAATCCTTAATGATTCGAGTTACGGCAATTGGAAAATAAGATTTGTAATCTCTTTCAAAAGATAAATACGCGTATGTTTTTTGTTGAAAAAATTTCCCGACTAATAAAAAAAAGATGAGTCCAGTAAGACTATCAAAAAAGCCAGACCCGATGTCGAACGTTATATCAATAGTGCTGCGCACAAACAATACCATTATCCCAATCGCAATTGGCACATCAATAGTTAGCATTCTGGAGCGCAGACCTTTGATGGCTGATATAAAGTAATCTCGCCCTGCATAAAAAACAGCCGGAATTGAAAATGCAAACATAAGCCATCGAAATAAATGCTTAAATCGTTCGAGCCAAAATTCTGTTTCTTCAAAATATTCTGGAAAAGAAAGAAACATCACATTACCAAATGCAAAACCAGCTACACCTAATTGATAAATAAGTTTTTTGTTATGCTTTCTGTTTTTTGGAACTGTATCTTCTAGAGAAATATAAGGTTCGTATCCAATCTTTGCCAATAGAACAGCCAGGCTTTTAAGATTCAATTCTTTCGAAACAAATGTTATTTGAACGGTTTTTTCAGGAAAGTTCACTTGAGATCGGAGCACCCCTCCATGTAGCTTATTTAAATTTTCCAATACCCAAATACAAGAACTACAATGAATAGAAGGAATTAAGAATGATACTACTTGCTTATTGCCTTCGCTAAAAGAAAGCAATTGATTTACTATCTCTTCATTTTCTAGAAAATCATATTTCCCATCTATTTTTTGAGGTGTCGATCCAGGTGTTGTTTCTAAATTGTAGTAATAGGATAAATCGTGATCATTTAAAATATCGAATACTGTCTTACAGCCATGACAACAAAACGACTTTTTCTGATGGATGATTTCTTTCACACAATCATCTCCGCAGTGATAACAAGTATTCATAGATTAATTTTCTAAAAACAACTACTGCAAAGGTGAAGGCAAAATGCAGTTTAAAATATGACAATGGTCATTCTTTAAGTAGGTTCTTTCGGTTAGTTTTAATTCATAAAATTATATACGATGAAAAATATTCTTTTGCTTACCGATTTTTCAGAAAACTCTTTCAATGCAATCGATTATGCGCTCCGATATTTCAAAAAACGAGAGTGTCATTTTTATGTTCTTAATATTCAGAAGCAATCTGAATACATTATGGACGACCTAATCATGGCATCCTCTGGAGAGACCGTTTATGATTGCATTGCTACGGATAATAAAAAAGAACTAAGCAAGTTAGTAAAGACATTAAAGGAATCTTATCCTAAAGAACGATACTATTTTCATCCGTTATTTGATTTCGACAACCTAGTAAATGCAGTAAATCAAGCTGTACAGTTTCATGAAATCGAATTAATAGTCATGGGGACCAATGGTGCCACCGGAGCTAAAGAAGTTCTATTTGGTAGTAATACCGTAAAGGTTATCCGCAATGCGATTTGTCCAGTCCTGGCCATTCCTGAAGGATACCAATTCTCAGCCTTAAAAACGGCAATATTCTACACCGAAAAAAGTGAAGTTATTGATACAGATCAGTTAAACACTATGAAAGATCTTTTAACTATTCACAAGCCGGAAATTCATGTTGTCGAGTTTAAGACTAAAGCTGTTAAAACGGAAAAAGAAAAGATAACAAGCAACGAATTATTTACTGAGTTTTCATGTCATTTTCACGCTATTGATGAGCCATCAAGTTGGTCCACAATTAGAACGACTACGCAATTACTTGAAGCCGATTTCAAAGCTATCTTTGTTCATAAAGAATCCTTGTTAGAACGTATTTTTTCGGGATCTAAAACTTCGAGTCTTACATACGAAACTAGAGTGCCCTTACTCCTTTTACCAACTCGCGAGTAACTATTACAATTCATTTTCTGAATGTTTTTGTTCCCCCCAACAGTTTAAATTAAAAAGAGTGGTTTCGGCAATATTGTAAAGTGCCTCGTCTGTAGCAAATGCCTGATGTGGTGTTACTAAAGTTCTCGGATGACATAATAATCGATGTAGTAAAGCATCTCGATGCCCTGCTACCGAATGATCATAAAAAAAGATTCCTTCTTCCTTTTCATAAACATCGGTTGCATACAAACTAACAGATCCGTCGTCTAAGGCATTTAACATCGCCTTGGTATCAACTATGGCTCCTCTTGCAACGTTAATTATAATGGGGTTTTGCTCTAGACACTCGATAAATTCATTATTGATTAAATGATGTGTAGCAGTTGTAAGTGGCAAACATATAAAAATGATTTCCGTCTCCTTACAAATAGCCTCTTTAGAAACGTATTCTACGTTATAAGAAGAAATAAGAGTAGCATCGGCAGCGGTATCATTGGCAAGGATAGTACATCCAAATCCATGTAAAATCTTAACGAGTACGCTACCTATCTTCCCTGTCCCCATAACTCCGATCTTCTTTTTATGTACATCGAAACCTATGAGATGATCCAATAAGAAGTTATCGTTTAATGTCTGATTTTGGGCTTTACATATATTCCGGTTAAGAGCTAACAAAAGTGCGATCGCATGCTCCGCAATCGCATGTGGCGAATAATCGGGTACATTGGCAACTCTTAATCCAAGTCTCGTAGCTGTTGGCAAGTTTACGTTGTCGTGTCCGGCCGAACGAAGTGTTATATATTTTACTCCAAAACTGCGCAACATGTCCAAAACTGTTTCTGAAGCATCATCTGCGGAAAAAATTGACACCGCATCAAAATTTACCGCCAACATTGCAGTTTTGGCGGTAAGTCGTTTTGTAGTGAATGTGATAGAATGACGATCTAAATTCGCTTTTTTCAACAAAGGAGCTTCAAAGGGCTTGGTGCTATAAACTAGTACTTTCATCAATTTAGAGTAATAAGAGTTTGTTTTCTTCTAATGTGTTAAATAAGATCTGCATATACGAATTGATATTTCTGTTTACCTTATCGGCATCAACAACTTCTATTTCTCCTCTCCATAACAACTCTCGTTCTTTGCCTGGACAAATACAGTACAAGGAAGTCTCTGTTGTATATACTTGGTATCGATCTTGTTGTTCTCTAAAATAAATATGTTGATTACCATAATAGTAATCTTCGAAAGTCTGGAAATCCTTGGCAAATTTTCGATACGAATCGAGAATGGTTACACGACTTTCCTGATTGGTAATCTTCGTAAATAAAATGGCATCAAAGCCAGCATCAAGTAGCCTCCCCTCTATTTGGTTGAGTTCTTCCAGGGATTTCTTATCATTGTTGAAAGAAGATTCAAAAAAGTCTATACTCTTTACAGCGATCACGCCTCTTTTATCCAACTGTTCGGTCATCATTTTTTCGTACGTTCGTCGTAATTCTGTATCATCGGAGATACCAATCACTAGAACTTTGTTCGCTTCAAAGTTAATTGTATCTGGATTTTTATACTGTTGAATAAGTTTTGTAGAACCGCAACTACTCAACATTGTGAGAATGATTATCAGACTTAAATAATGCAAGATATTTTTCATGATTTTGATTTTAAAGTTGATTGATTTTACCTTTTTAGGCGATTATGATTGTTTCTTTTTTTTACCACTTTTTAGTATGGTGGAGAGCATTTCAAAAATGTTTCGCTTGGTTTTTTTGACATCGCAATAAAAATCCATAGTCTCTACCATTAATTTGTAATGTGTATTCTTATAATCTTTCAATTCTCTGGGCACATCAATTTCATCTATTAATGTTTGAAGGTTGTTAGAATGTGCTCTTAGGTCTTTTATTAATCGCTGCCCCTTATTTTCGTGCATATGTATATTTGCAGCTATTTTCTGAGCCGCTTCATGAGATGTTCCGTAAATAATTTCAAGGGTATGCGCAGCGGCAAGATCTCTCAGAAAGTGAAGTTCGTCTCTTAAAAATTTAAGATCAGAAATACTTTTTTTGATATCTTCATTTAGTCCTTTGGTATCGCGCCACTCTATATATTCAACGTGTGCTTTCATCTGTATACGTTTCTACTTGCATTTATACGCTATGTATATGTATGTCTTAATCAGCCTAAATCTAGCACCAATAAACCTCACGAACTATGACATTTATCACTGTGCTTTTGGAACGATAAGCAAAGGGATTGAGGTATATCGAGTGATATTTTCCAAAAGTGGTTCACGAAATATTCTTGAAAAAAAGTTGTGTTTATAATAGACCAATGACAAAAGATCTATAGCCTCAGATTCGACATAAGAAGCAATGGCGTAAAACATATTAATATCGTCTTCCAACCAATTAACTTCGGCATCTATCGGATCTAATATTCGATACAATTCATGCAGGTTATCTTGTTGTTCGAGAGTCATTTTTGCCTGACTGTGTATATGAACTACCTTAAAAACCGCCTTTTGTAAAGTGGCAATAAATTTTAACGGAGTTATTTCTGACTTAGAATAAGAGCGTTTAAACCCAGTAACAAATGCCATCTTCTCGATAGGTTTAAAGTCAATTTCCTCAGGTACTACCAATAAGGGCACTCCTTTTAATTTTCGTATTACCTTGAGGGTATTACTTCCCATAATTATCGTTGTAGCACTTGTTGCGCCTTTGTTCCCCATAATTACCCAAGCGACATCTTCTTTCTTGACCATTAATTTAATGGCACGAAACAAATGTGAGCGAGGTAGAAACTATTCTAAACCTGTGTTTTTCATTATTTGTATCGCGTATAATTCGGTGTTTTACTTCCTCACATTTATTTTCTGAAGTTTGATAAAGCTCATCGACTATTGATTCGGTTTTTCCAATATCGATCCTACTAGTTAAATTGGTCACTTGATCTTCAAAAGAATGCATGATAATAAATTCACATTCCTCATCTTTAAGTAATTGAGTTGCATAATGAAGAGCGCTGTATGCATTATTTGAAAAATCTGTTGGTGCAAGTATTGTTTTCATAATTTCTTGGTTAAGTGACTTGTCTATCTTTTGAAGGAATTACAAGAAACGGTACGTTGGTGTGATAAACGATCTGGTTAATAACTGGTTTGAATAATAAATTCTCTAAAAAGGTGTGCTTGTTATGAATCATAACAATTAAGTTGATCTTTGTTTGGAGTTGAAACTGATCTATCGCTTCAATTACATCGCTACCTTCAGCAATGTGAAACAAATGCGCATTATCTATTAAATAGGCATCTAAATATGCTTTTACATCTAATTGCTCCTCGGTTAAAGGTGTACCGTAATAGGAATGTAATACATGCAATCGAGCTATATGTGAGTCACAAATTTCTCGTATATACTTCAGGTATTTATTCTCCTTTTTCATTCTATAATCGGTGGGAAATAGGATCTCCTTAGGCGCTTCGTAACTAAAATTAGAAGGAACGGCGAGCACCGGGCAGAACAGTTTTTTGATAGCATACATGGTCTTGGTCCCCAAGAACACTTCCTTAGCACCCGTAGCACCTTGTGTACCCATAATCACGTAGTCAATATTGTTTTGATCAATTTGTTCCTTCATTTCTGGAATGAGCATATTAAAAGATGCAATCGTAACGAAAGAATGATTCGAATTAGGATAGCCTGTGACTATTTGCTCCTTTAAAGCGTCCAGTTTAAGTTGTGCGTGTTGTTGTACCTCTTGTTGCAAAGCCAATGAAGAATGACTATCTATCATACTTCCTGCACTCACAATAGCTGGCGTATATGTGTGGAGTATGTAAAACTCACAAACATCATTTTTTAAAAACTGTACCGCATATTTTATTGCATTAAAAGCATTTTCGGAAAAATCGGTTGGTAGTAAAATTCGTTTCATAGTGAGGTGGATTGATTAGACATATATTTCAGAATTTATCTGGGAAGGTTTTGCAACACTAGAAAAGGAATTGAGATGTCCAACCCTATTTTTTCAATCGTTGAGCGATATAGTATATTTTCTAGGTAGGAGTGCCTGTGATTTACCATGACCAACATTTCAATCGATCGTTCCGCAATAGTTTTATTTATGGTTTCAGTAACATCGGCGCCTGTTTCCTGCAGATAGGAAGCCATATCATCGTTATAGCAACACATAGCCAACATGCGATTATCTTTTTGTCTTTGAGATAGCTCTGCTGTGTTTGAAACATATAGAAAGTGGGTCTTGGATGTATGACGCGACGCAATCGTACTCGCTAATTTTAACTCTCTACGCTGAAAGGGTATCATATAATCGGTAGGAAACAAAATATTCTTAGAAGAGTAGCCGTGAAATCCTACAGGAACTGCTAAAACAGGGCATTTTACATACTTAATTACTTGAAGTGTCTGGCTGCCAAAAGTAACATCGCTTTTGTTAGATTTTCCTTTGGTACCCATAACGACTACGTCAACATTTAATTTATCAACGAGTTCATTCACAACATCCACCAGACTCCCAAATTTGGCGACATAGTTGTACATGTGCTTGGGATTATGAAATTTCTCAAGTACTTCAGCGACCGCTTTTCGTAACAATCTATTGGTCGCGTCCTCGGCTTTTTCTTTGTACTGTTCAAAAAAATCTTGAGACATTTCTTGTGTATTCTCGTAAACATCATCGGCAAAAGCATTCATTAAAAGAACATCGGCATGTTCATATTTAAAAAGCTCCATTGCATAAACAATGGCATTCATGGATGTTTCGGAAAAGTCGGTAGGAATTAATATTTTTCTCATTGTATTTTGGTTATCAGCATATCCCAAAACTACATCGAGAGAACTTCTTACAAAATGATAAATGTCAGTGTCTTACTCATAATCGAGTCAATTTTCATTTACATTATTCGTGAAGGACTAGAAAAGGAACCAACATATGATAGCTCAGTTTAGCCACCTTCGGTTTAAATAATATCTGCTGAAAGAAATTCAAGTTTTTAGCAATCATAGCGACCATATCAATCTTCATCGAGGTGACAAAAGACTGAAGCGTGTTTTCTAAGTTAGCTCCTTCAACCAAATGAAAACTGTGCCCAACCCCTTGAAACTGTTCTTTTAAAAAATCACGATTTACACTTTGAAATTCGGTTAACGGTTTTTGAGCTTGCGCCACCCGCAATACTTTTATAGAAGATGAATAGATTTGAGCCATACTCAGTAAAGTCTCAATAACCTTATGGTTATAATGTAAGTTAAAATCGGTTGGAAACCCAATTTGTAATGGCGTCTTAAACTTGGCTTTTTCAGGAATAACTAAAATAGGACACTTTACTTTGGTAATCACTGCGCCAGTTTTACTTCCAACCGTTATTTCCTTAATTCCAGACGCTCCTTTCGTTCCCATAACTACGAGTTCGATAGCATTATGTTCAATATAACTTCGTATTCCATCGATGAAAAGGGAAGGTACAATGGCTGATTTATATTGAAAATTATTTTTAGAGTGTCCGCTTGTTACTTGCCCTATTAACTCGTCCATCTCCAGGTGAGCATTAGAAATTTCACTTTTTGATCTAGAGATACCAGCCGAATACAAATCGTCTGTCTTTATAGCATTCTGTACAGTAGTGATATGCAGAAAATGAAAAATTACATCATCCGTTTTAAAGAATTGCAACGCATATTGAATGGCGTTCCAAGAATTTTGTGAAAAATCTGTTGGTATTAAAATTTGTCGCATGGTACTCTACTTCTAAAACAAAAGTAAAATAGCCGTCAGGAAAGAATAATGACAAATATCAGTTCTATAGATTACTCTATCATTTCCAAAGCATCCAATTGTAAAATTCTAATGGTTCGCCCATCAATTTCTATGAGTCCTTTTTTCTTAAAGTCGGATAATGTTCTTATTAAACTTTCCGTAGCAATTCCGGCAACACTGGCCAGATCTGCCCTTGCAATTTTAATTGCCTCATCGGGCTTCTTATTTAAAATTCGAGCGAATTGTAAAATGGTTTGTGCAGTCTTTTTCCGAACAGAACTATATGCCATCTGCAGAAGCTGTTCTTTAATTTCCGAAACCGTGTCACTAAGCACATTCACTAATTCTAAGGATACGTTTTGATTCTTCCCTAAAATATCTTTCAGTTCATTTTTATTAATCCCCGCTAGTTCCACATCTTCAACAGCGGTTGCCGATTCTTGATAAGGAATGGTATCTACAAAAGACGTAAACCCAAGAAAATCATCCGGTTTGTGCAAAGCAGTGATTAATTCTTTACCGCTTTCATCCATCTTATGGCTTTTAACGACTCCATTAAGAATCAAGAAAATTTTATTAGAATGATTCCCTTCATTATAGATAACCTCGCCTTTTTTGAAAATTGAGATAGAGCCATTGTCATCAAAAAAGTTTTTTAACTCATTGAGGTTCCGCAATTCATCTTCGGTTTCTTTTTTTTTATCTGCTGGGCGAATTGCTTTGGCTAAAATTTCGGCCTTAGCTAATCGACTTTCAATAGCACTTAAAAGCTCTTCTTCTTCGTAGGGTTTCGTCAAATAATCATCGGCTCCCAGGTTCATACCTTTACGAATTTCTTTATGTTCAGTTTTTGCCGATAAAAAGATAAATGGAATATGTGTCGTACTGGATTCTAACGCAACTGCCTCTAGTACACCATAGCCATCAACTTCGGGCATCATAATATCGCAAATGATAATATCTGGGGTGTGTTTTTTTGCCATTTCTATGCCAATCCGACCATTAGGTGCTGTAAAAACAGTATAATTCTCAAGTTCTAATATCTCGGCTGTGTTTTCGCGCAAGGCGGTATCATCTTCAATTAACAAGATCGTTTTCATAAGTTGTTATTTAGGTGCAATTGGAATGGTTAATGTAAATGTACTTCCTTGGTTTTCTTCACTTGTAAAGTCTATCGTACCTCCTAAGTTTTCTACATGTGTTTTTACAATGTTTAACCCGATTCCAGTACCTTGATTTAAGAGTGCATTTTCTGCTCGGAAATACCTATTAAATATATACTTCTGTTCATTTTTGGGAATTCCTATTCCTTGATCTATAATGGAGATATAAAGCATTTCATCCTTTACCGCTGCATCAATATCAATCATTGTATTCTCTGATGAATATTTAATGGCATTATGTATTAGGTTGGTCAGGATAAGTTCTAAAATTTTCTCATCGAACTCGATAAAGATAGCATCGATGCTTTCGGGATATTTAATGACCTGTCCTTCTTTAAGCAACATATTGGCATCATAAATAACCTCATTTATAACCTTACTCAATGGAAAGCTACCAAATAAGTAATTCACTTTTCCACTTTCGAGACGTTCAATTGAAAGGAAGTCATTAATAATATTATTTAAGTACTTCACCTTTCCACTAATGGTTTTTAGGTGTTTTTCTCTTTTATCTTGCTGCTCTTCTTTGGTATATTTACCCGCCAAGGTAGCCGAGGTTAGAATACCACTTAATGGTGTTTTAAACTCATGAGAAACCAGCGACAGAAATTTGGTTTTTAACTCTCCAAGTTCTTGCTCTTTTATAAGTGCTTCCTCGAGTTGACGCGTACGTTCGGCCACTTTTTTCTCCAACTTATTGGTGTATTCTTCTCGCTCGGTAATATCTAAAATGATGGCCACCAATGCGCTCTTATCAAGGCCTGCAGATTTCTGTAAATGTACCTCAACAGGATAGGTGCTGCCATCTTTTCGAATGTGACGCGCATTAAATTGCAACTTCATCACATCATCGGAAAGCAGGGGGTCTATTTTATCTAAAAATGCCTTTTTGGTAAAATCTGGTTTGATATCCACCGGTGTCATTTTACGCAATTCTTCTATGGTATATCCAATGTTGGTTTTTGCTCCCTTATTCACATCGATAAAAAGTAGGGTGTCAGAATCAAAAATATAAATTTCATTGAGCGATTCATTAAATATATTTGCCCAATGCTGCAGTTCTTGCTCCGCTTTTTTCCGAACCGAGATATCTATAACCAAAGCCATCACATAATCATTATCGTAGATACTGAACGGGTTAAGTCCTGCTTCAACAGGAAATTGAGTACCGTCTTTACGTCGTCCATATAAATCGCGTCCATGTCCCATTTGACGCTTAGCGCTCACTTCGTTAAAGCGTTTTACATGTTGATGATGGTTATGGTGGTATTTTGAAGGAATAAGAACTTCGAGATGTTGTCCCACTAATTCATTTTCTGCATAGCCAAACATTTCGTTGGCGGCAGCATTCGTAGCAGCAATTATCTGACTACTATTAACGATTACAATACCTTCCGAAACTGCTTCAGATAGAATTTTAAAAATATTGCTGTTCTTTTTAAAAACTTCCATTCATCAAAATTAGTAATTAAACATTCGTATAGGAACTGATAAATATCATTTAATTTAATGAATATCTGGCATAATTTCACACTATAAACATGAAATAAATGAATACTACAAATACGCCAGAAATGATATTCTATCAAAAACTAGGAGAATTATTCTACGCTATAGCTGCATCGGACAAAGTAGTTCGGAAAGCCGAATATAAAGCACTTGCAGAATTGGTTGAAAAAGAATGGAAACAACTCGATGATTATGAAGATGCTTTTAAGACCGATGCGGCATATCAAATCGCGATTGTGTTCGATTGGTTCGATTATGAACAAATGGATGCTCAAGACTGTTTTGATAGCTTCTGCGATTATTATAAGGAGCACACGCACTCGTTTTCACCTAAACGGAAAGAACTTATCCTCATTACGGCAAGAAAAATTGCCAATGCCTTCAATGGAACTAATAAAAACGAACTGATTGTGCTAAGTAGACTTGAGTTACTATTTAAGGGCTCATAAACACTTTTACTATTACTATACGACTTTACTTGTTATAGACAGCGTCAACTAATTTCACCCTAAAAGCAACATCATGCGACATATTATTATAATACTTATACTTGCTAGCATCACAGGATGTAAAGAAGATTTAAAAGAAGAACAAGTAAATACCGTAGACAGCACTAAGTTGGTTGCTAAGTCCATAGATTCGCTGGAACCCGTTGAATATTCACCACAATTGGAACGGGAACTCTCCATCGAAAAGAAACAAATGGAATTTGTGAAACTAAAAGACGAGCGAGAGGAATTGGAAGCGCTGATTTTTGAAAAAAACTTCCTCAAGGAGGAAGACCTCTATACGTTGGATTTTAGATATCCACTCCTCAATGAAAACTTGAAACCTAGTCATGTAAACTTTAACGAATACATTAACGAGCATTATGTTGATATTTTAGGGACAGAGGCTGGTATCTTGGAAGATATAGAGCTCATCTGCGATACGATTAGAACAAACAGACAGAGAGAAAAACGATTTATCGATTACAAAATATACAATGTAAACGATCAACTGGTAAGTATTCTTTTTTACAAGGAAAATTTTTATTCAGGCACGTTACATCCCACCTATTCCTTCGATTGCATGAACTTTGATTTAAACAGAGGAGTTTTTATGAATTATGAAGATTTTTTTATCGAGGGTTCAGAAGAGGAGTTTCGCGATATTTTGAATGATATCGTAGAAGAGAAAATCGAAAAAGGCGAGATGTATTACGATTGTTGGAAGATTTCAGAAAATGATTTCTTCGATTATAAAGACAATTTCGTGCTCAATGACACCTATGTATCCTATTATTTCGACGACTGTGTAATCTGCCCGTCCTATACGGGTAGTTATTCTGTAGAAATTCCATTGGTTAAACTACTACCAGTTCTCAAACGATATAATCTAAACCCTTTAGTTTTTTAATTTTTGACATGATTAATTTACATCACTACATAGAGCACACATTATTAAGTCCTACTGCTACGACTAATGATATACTACAACTTTGCAATGAAGCCGAACAACACAACTTTTATGGTGTTTGCGTAAACAGTGGTTTTGTTTATTTGGCGGCAAATGCCTTAAAAAACCATCAAGCCAAAGTAATTAGCACTATTGGTTTTCCATTAGGTTCTGCTTCTACTAAAAGTAAAGTTGAAGAAGCCAAACAAGCCGTAAAAGATGGCGCCGATGAAATTGATATGGTACTCAATTTGGGGTTTCTAAAATCCTCATTAACCAAATCGGTTCGTGAAGAAATTTCAGCGGTAAAGAACATCATTGGTGACCGCGTTCTTAAGGTCATTATTGAAACAAGCGCTCTCAGCCCTGAAGAAATACAACTAGCGTCCGCAATTGTGAAAGCAGCTGGAGCCGATTTTGTTAAGTCATCTACTGGCTTCGGATCTCGTGGCGCGACTGTAGAAGATATTACTACCATAAAGAGAAGTGTTGAAGAATCGTTGGGCATTAAAGCGTCTGGAGGTATTAAAACTGCTCAAAAAGCTGTTGAACTTATTAAAGCTGGAGCAACTCGAATTGGCACTTCTAATGGCATCGCGCTATTGTATGACCCAGAAAATCATATCGCATGAGTACGCATTTAGAAGCCAAGAAAGGAGAAATAGCCGAAAACATCTTATTGCCTGGAGATCCAATGCGTGCCAAATGGATTGCCGAAACCTTTTTAGACCACCCTACTCTATATAGTGATGTTCGTGGCATGTTGGGTTATACAGGATCGTACAAAGGAGTTCCTATTTCGGTTCAAGGTACAGGCATGGGAATACCTTCTGCTCTTATATATTGTCATGAACTCATTAATGAATACGGTGTAAAAAATCTTATCCGTGTAGGTAGTACTGGAGCGTATCAGCCGGACATTCAATTGAGAGATATTATCATCGCTATGGCTGCATCTTCCACTTCTGGTATTAATAATTCCCGATTTATAAATGCTGATTATTCACCTACCGCAAATTTTGAATTATTCATTAAAGCTGCCGATTACGCCAGAGAGAACAATATTCCTTTTAAGGCTGGAAATGTATTGTCTTCTGATGAATTTTATGAAGACGACTATAACAGTTACAAGCATTGGGCAGACTTTGGTGTTCTTTGCGTAGAGATGGAAGCCGCAGGATTGTATACTATTGCAGCCAAATACAATGTTAGAGCTCTGGCAATCCTCACGGTATCAGATTCATTAGTTACCCGCGAAGCGCTTCCAGCAGAAGAACGTGAACAAAGCTTTCATAGCATGATAGAATTGGCATTAAACACGTTGGTCTAATACCCTATTAAAACTATTTTCATTTTTAAGTATATAAAAGTAAAAAGCGGAAAACAAATTGCTTTGCTCTCCGCTCATTCAACACATCAACTACGTAGTAAAAACTACGATACTTTAAAAGTCATAACTGGCAAATCTGCATGATTAACCAAAGACTCACCTATATTTTCAGAAAAGAAATGTGCTAGACCTCGTCTCCCATGTGTGGGAATAATAACCAGATCTGCATGAACCTTATTACAGAAGCTAAAGATTCCATCCTCTAGACTATAGTCTGAGTGGTACGAAATTTTTTCCAGAACTTTAGTTTCATCAATCCCTGTATGCATCACAAATTTTAGGGCACGTTCTTCCATCTCTTGTGAACTAATAAACTTATTAGGAAGATTAATAAACACTAATTGAAAATCAACATCCATAGATTTGAAAAAATTCCAAGCATTCTTAAATGGAATAATAAAATCAAGATTAAAGTCACAGGCAAATACTACTTTGCTTACTTCTAGCTTCTTAATTTGGTTTTTAACCACTAATACGGGTACATCAGCCGTTCTAACAACCTTTTCGGTGTTGGAGCCTACGAAGACTTCTTTAAGTCCGCTAGCACCATGAGATCCCATTACAATTAGGTCTACATCAAAATCCTTAGCGACATTATTTATTTCATGAAACTCCTTATAGTTCTGCACCGTGGTTTCAATTGGAATACCTTCCAAAAAATCACGATCTAAGAAGTTGTTAAATCGTTTTTCGGTTAATTTCATATAGTAAATAGCCTCAAACATTTCTTGCGATTCATCTTTGGTTAAAACAGATTCTGAAAGTCCCATCATATGTAAAACCACCAATGATGCATTATTTTCCTTGGCCAAAGTAGAGGCTACTTCTAGGGCATATTCTGAATGTTCTGAAAAGTCGACTGGTATAAGTATTTTTTTCATCTAAGAGGATATATTTTGTTTGGTAAATTTTGCCTTACGCTTTTTTAATTGCTTTTGTAAGTCACTTACGGTTTCTTTTACCGCCATTTCAAAGTTTTTCTCATTGGAGGTGGCAAAGACTTTTGGACCCGGAAGGCTTAATTCCACTTCGCATATATGTCCATTGTCTGTTGGATCTTTTTCATTTTTAAAATAGACATCGGCCTTTATGAGCCAAGGATATTTCTTAGCCATTCGTTCTAGCTTATTCTGTGTATACGTTGTCATACTTTCGCTAGTTGGCATTTTTACGTATTGAATGTTAATTGTCATATTCTGTATTTTAGTTCTACTCAAAATTACACTAAGGAAGAAACAGAAACTATGATATTTATCAGCTGGTTAGAAAGGATATATTGATGGCTTGGCACGTCAACAGATAAGGTAAAAAGTCTATGTTAACCACGAACTAATTGGTATTCTTTTTTGTTTCTTTCTCCTTTTTTTTGAAATACCTTCGAAAGAAAAAGTTATGCCGTAAAGCTTCCATGTTTTCGTCCAGTTTAATGGAGGCATCTTTAATGTGTTGAATGGTAGAATCAATCTCTTTCGGCAAGTTTTGATCATTTATAAAATATCTATAAGCTCCTTGACTATTTTTAATCTCTCTTATCTCTCGATCCAAGTTTTGGGTAATTGTTGAAATAGTGGCGCTAGAATTTTCCATGTTTGAAACGATATATTCCATTTTATTGCCTAGTGTACTATCATTAAACAAGCGTCCCGCAAGACTATTATCCATATCTACCTTAGAAAAAATTCGATTGATATCTTCTACTGCTTTGTTGGCACCTTGAGCAGTTTTATTTAGACCCTGCAAGGTTTCTCTTAAATCCGTCGTAAGCAGTGAATCGGAAATAAGTGCTCCAAGTACTCCTTCTCCATTGCGTATTTTTCCTGTTATCTCGAGCAAGTCAGAAGTAAGTAAAGCTGCGTTCTCATTTGTAACATTTAACGTCGAGAGCATATCGTCTGCACCAATTTTACTGAACGAGGTAATGGTATCTCCTGAAACTATCGTTGGTAAACCTTCTTTTCCTGGAATGATGTTTAAAACCATACTACCAACTAACCCATCAGAACCAATAGAAGCAATGGCATCCTTACGAATAAACACAGCTGTCTTTTCCTCAACCATCATTTGAACAACGATACGTGCTTCATTAATCATTTCAATCTTTGAAACTGTACCTACATTGATTCCAGCATAACGAACATTATTGCCTAACTGTAGTCCATTTACATTCTCAAAAACGGTATATACTTCCACATTTTTACTGAATATATGTTGTCTATTACCGATAAAATAAAGACCGCTTATTAGAAGTAGCGTTCCAACAACGACAAAAATTCCTGCTTTTAACTTTTGAGTTTCAAATTTCTTCATGTTTTCAATTTTTAAAGAAGGCTTTTACTTGAGGGTCACTTGAGTTCGATAATTCTTCGAAGGTGCCTTGGGCATAATTCACTCCATCTACTAGTAAAATCATCCGATTTGAAATTACGCGCGCGCAATCCACGTCGTGGGTAATTATAAGAGCTGAAGTATCGTAGGTTCGCTGTATACTTCGCATAAGCTCAATAATTTCTTTTGCAGTAATTGGATCTAGTCCAGTTGTAGGTTCGTCGTACAGAATAATATTCGGCTTTAAAATGAGGGCTCGAGCCAATGCTACTCTACGTTTCATCCCACCAGAGAGCTCGGCAGGCATTAAATCAATAGCAGATAAGAGCCCAACATTTGCTAAAGCATCTTTGATAAGACTATCCGTATCAGTCTCTGTTCCTAATTTGCTATTGTGTCTTCGTAATGGAAACTCCAAATTCTCGCGAACGTTCATTGAATCGTATAGAGCACTGCCTTGAAACAAAAAGCCAATTTCGGTGCGTAACACGTCTAGTTCTTTTGCACCTAGTTTTAAAATGTCCAAACCTTTTATTTTAATGGCTCCCTTATCGGCTTCCATAAGTCCTACTAAACATTTAATCATCACAGATTTTCCCGAACCGGATTTTCCCATGATGACTAGGTTTTCGCCTTTATATAATTGTAAATTAAACCCCTTGAGTACGTGATTATCCCCAAAACTTTTATGTAAGTTTTGAATTTCTAATACGAGTGTTTTTTCTGAATTTTCTATCATGATACATCAAAAAAGATATCGGTGATAAACACCGCTATAAAATCAATTACAAACAATAACATGGAAGTATAAACAACAGCAGCGTTTGAGGCCTCTCCTACACCCACGGTCCCTTTGGAACAATTATAGCCCTTATAGCATCCAACTAAACCTATAGCAAAACCAAAGAAAAATGATTTAATGGTCGCGGGAATTACATCACTAAACTTAAGAGCATCAAATACTTGATTAAAGTAAAGTGTATACGAAACTTGTCCTTTCAGGTTTTCAACAATTGCCGAACCAACTAGTGCTACGGCATCTCCCATTATTATAAGTAAAGGAAGCATGAATGTAGTTGCAAGAATTCGCGTAACCACTAAATATTTAAACGGATTGGTTCCCGAAACTTCCATAGCATCAATCTGTTCGGTTACTTTCATAGAACCTAATTCGGCTCCTATACCGGAGCCAATTCTACCTGCACAAATAAGCGCTATAATTACCGGACCAATTTCTCTAACAATAGAAATACTAACCATAGAAGGCATCCAAGAAACAGCTCCAAATTCTAATAAGGTAGGACGTGATTGCAGCGTAAATACCAGACCGAGAATAAATCCCGTCACGCCAACTAATAGGAAAGAGCGATTTCCCATTTGATAGCATTGTTTCACAAATTCTTTCCACTCAAATGGCTTGGTGAATACCACCTTAAAAAATCGGAGCGCAAAGAAACTAATGTCTCCAATCTCTTGAAAAAAGCGTCTTGAATTAGATAATATGGATTTTAGTTCCGTCAACAATATCCTGTTTAGATTTCAAATATAGAAGCGGATAAGCACAACGAAAATGATATAAATCAGTTGAGTAACTGTTCTATATCACATATGAAGTGGTTGTGAAAACACTATATTCAATGAACTGTCAAGTCTAAAAAGTGTCTAAGATGTAATTATCTATTGAGAAGAAAAAGGCATTTTAATAAACTACTAAAGACTAAGCATATTGGACCTTGTCTATAAAAAATTATCCTCCATACCAGTTACTCACAATACTCGCTATCCCAACCCCTAGAATGAGAAATAAGACCCCGTACCTGAATTGTTCTTGAGACATTCTGTTTAAAATAAGTTTCCCAAGCCAAGTTCCAACAACACCAACTACTATTAATATGGGTATTAAATACAGTAATTCAGTCTTTATATAACCATTAAAATAATAGACAATAGTGCGGCTAAAGTCTACTCCCAAATCAATTACGGCAGAAGTGGCAATAAATTTATTCTTGTTCATTTTAAAAGCTGCCAAAGTTATACCACGAATGGCACCACCAGTTCCCAATATGCCTGCACTAAGTCCAGAAAGCACACCACCCACTACAGCATTTTTTGTAGTCGCCTTGACAGAAATCTCTTTAAAAATCAGAAAAATTAGACTGAGCACTATTAAGAATCCTCCTAAAACATACGTTAATGTTTGAGGCGCAATAAATCTACTCAAGAAACCTCCCACTATCACAAATACTACCGCTGGCACTCCGAGTTTAATAATAACATCCTTGTCTAATCCTTTTCTAAAAAAAGCAATTTTCGTGATGTTACTCGATACATGGTACAAGGCCGTTATACCTAAAACAGATTGAAAATCTAAAAAAAAGTTAGCTATTGGTACAAAAAAAAACGGAAGAACCAAATCCACCAACGGTACCAAAAATTTCGGCCAGTAGTGATAAGATGATGAATACGGGAAGGTAACGTGATAACATTTTCACACAATTATATTCAAAAGTAAGCCCTCAAGCTCCTTCAGAATATGACATAAGTCAGTTGCGATTATTCATTGTTTTGAATCACATAAATAAAAAAACCCGTAGCGATAACTACGGGTCTCTTTTGGCCAATATCTTTGGACTAATCCATATTGTAAATCTTTACATCTCCAATAGTGATACCTTTCTTCACATTGGGCGTCCCTTTATAACGCACCACAGCTTCACCAAAGGCGGTAACTTTTATTTGATCGGAAGTGTTTAAGGCAAAGCGTGCTTCACCATATGCGGTTAACTTTGTTTTGCTATTCTCAATATCTTCCATGTTGATTTGACTCTCTCCATAAGCGACAATCTTGTGTTCTCGGACAGACCCAGATTTTACCAGTAACTCACTCTCCCCATATATCGTGGTATGTAAATTACTTAACTGAAGTTCTTCAAAAGTTACACGAGATTCTCCATAAATTTTTAAGCGAAGTTTTTCTTGATCAATTACACTCTTAAAAGAAATACGCTCTTCTCCCCTTAGTGATAAGTCGTCAATACTGTTATAAGTAATGGTCACAGATGCCTGTGTACCCTTATATAGAGGGCGCTTCATTTTACGGCCTTCTACATATACCTTTTTATTCTTCGGAATGTTTTTAGCACCGTCTAAATAGACGCGAAGCGTATTGCCTTCCACTTCAATGTTTAATTTACTTTCGTCTACTTCTAAATGTTCAACTGCGACAGACTCACTGTCTCCTTGAACAAAAGTCACTTCGATGTGCGGACTTATAATAACTTGATCAAATGGATCTACATCCACTGTACGTTGGGCCATGAGATTCCCTACAGTGATAAAAAGGAAGGCTGCACAAAATAAAATCTGATTTTTCATAAATGTTGTTTTTTGACGGATGATTAAAAAGGCCTGAAGCCTTATCCTATAGATTGACTTTTTTTAAAAGTGTTACACTATTTTTAATTTTTCTCAATTCATGAAGTATTCACTCAAAATGAAAAATTCAAATAATCCATTGAGTTTTTTATTTCACCCCTGACATCCTTTGTCACAACAGCGAATAATTTTGCCCCTATATTAATCTTAAACAATCTACAAATGACAAATGCAATTAACTGGTTCGAGATTCCTGTATCGGATTACGAACGCGCAAAAAAATTCTATTCACACGTCTTGGGGGTATCAATTATCGATCATCATATGGGCGATAAGAATATGAAGTATGGTATTTTTCCATACGATATGGAAAACCATAAAGTAGGTGGTGCACTTCTCGAAATGGATGGAATGATTCCTTCTACCGATGGATCAACTGTATATCTAAATGGAGGTGACGATTTAAACGTTCCTTTATCGAGAGTAGAAGCAGCCGGCGGTAAAGTGCTGATGCCCAAGACCGATATTCAAGAAAACGGCTTTATTGCCCAGTTTGCCGATACCGAAGGAAACCGAGTGGCGTTTCATTCTATGGGATAACCAATTTAGTTGCGAACCCAGAAATGGGTTCGCTATCTTTGTTTTATGTCGCAACTTTCTAGACTCATATCGCTACTTACTTTGCTGAAGTCAAAACGATTACTTACCGCAAGTGAACTAGCTCACAAATACGACGTGAGTGTGCGTACAATTTACAGAGACATAAAAAAATTAGAAGAAGCAGGAATTCCTGTTTACAGTATAGAAGGTCGAGGCTATAGTTTGGTAGATAGCTATTCGGTACCACCGGTACAGTTTACCGAAAAGCAAGCAAACGCGCTTATAACCGCTCAACATATTGTAAGTCAGTCTAAGGACGTTTCTTTCGTAACCGATTTCAATGAAGCTTTAGTGAAAATAAAATCTGTGTTCAGGACTTCTATACAAGAGAAAAGTGAATTGCTGAATGATAAAATTTATGTGTTTAACTGGCAGTATGAAGAAATTTCAAGCGACGCCTTATCTGAAATACAATTAGCGATTACAAATTTTAACTATGTCGAAATTAATTATCAGAAGGCAAACGACCCAACAACTTCATTCCGAAAAATTGAGCCTTGTGCCATGTACTCTACCCAAAACAAATGGATTCTTATCGCATGGTGTCATCTTCGTACCGAATTAAGAGCGTTTCGCATTGATCGCATTAAACATTTTAAAATTCTTCATGAAACTTTCGAGGATAGAAAATTTAGCATTCAAGACTATTTTGCTTCTTTTAGATAAGTTTTTTCAACAAAATAAAAACTAAACTAAAGTCAACTTCGTACATAGTGGTATCAAGCAAAAAAACCTATGTACACAGTCTTCCAAAAACATATTGGGCTCTTACTAATTTCTATTGCATTCACCACAATAACTACTATGCATGCTCAAAACGATTTATTAAAAGGGCTCTCTATAGAATTAGAAAATAATCTAATTGAAAGTCCCGTGAAACCAACATTCGAAGTGCTTAATTGGGACGTTTCTTTGTCAATTATTGAACAATTAGAACAACAAATTGCAATGACCTCTTTTGGAGTTCGTAGTTTTCAATTCACTTCTGAAACTGAACAAAGTGTCACTTTGGGAAATACAATTAATTTATCGAACAATCTTGCCTACACTTGCGGAAGAGATAATGATATTTTACATATTCAAGACTACATTCCCAACACCGCAGAATTTGTTATTTCTGGAGGTGTCGAATTGCTAAATACAGCGAACTTTTCATTGGCCTTGAATTATCAATGGACTACCGAATTAGCCATAGCCGAGGATCCAACCATAAGCTTTGGCGGACCATTTTTAACACAGTTCGCTATCGGATATTCTTGGAACAGCTGGAGCCTAAGTCTTGCGCTTCAACACCTTATAAATAAATCTTGGGACGAGGCTCAATTCGATATTGAGAATCAAGAATTGGCTGAGTTACAAGCCCCTGAAGAAGCTCTGTTTAGAGCCGAACAACCCTTTAGCTTTATGGGCACATTGTCCTTTACATTCTGATGATGAAATTACTTCGTAAAAATTAACGAGGCAATAATACAGGTTATCAACGTTTTACTAGTAAGGCATCAACACCAAAAATAAGATTTAAACCCTTTCGTGTAACTAAAGGAAATTTTTGGAGTCTTTAAAGCATCAATCAAACCAATCAATCATCTCATCAATGAAAAACTTCAGCTTACTAGTCGTTGCTCTATTTTCAATTTTTCAGCTTTCGGCACAGGAAAAAAAATCACTTCAAATCACACGAACAGAGACGTCACCAAAAATTGACGGAATATTAGACGAAGCCATTTGGGCGACTGCCGAAGAAGCCGTTGAATTCACCCAATTTAGACCCGACGTGGGTGTAAAAGACACCGAAGCTAACAAGACTGTTGTTAAAATGACATACGGCGATCAGGCGCTTTATGTGGCTGCCTATCTTTATGACGATCCGTCCCTTATTATGAAACAATTGTCGAGTCGGGACAATTTTGGGCAAGCAGATTTCTTCGGATTTGTAATCAATCCTAATAATGATGCGCAAAACGATACAGAATTCTTTGTATTTGCTTCAGGAACGCAAGCCGACGCTATAGCCAACCCAAATATAGGTGAAGACTTTGGTTGGAATGCCGTTTGGGATAGCGCTGTAAAAATTAACGACGACGGATGGGTAGTAGAGATGAAAATTCCTTACCGTTGCTTACGATTTGACAACAACAACTTAGAAACCTGGGGCGTGCAGTTCCACAGACGTTTTCGACGAGACGAATCGCAATACACTTGGAATCCAATTGATATTACGAAAGGGAATATTGGACTCTATCACGGTGAAATTAAAGGTTTAGCCAATCTTGAACCTCCGGTTCGACTCGCCTTTTACCCATTTGTTTCAACGGTACAACGAAGTTTTGATGGAGATCATGAATCCAATTTTAATGCTGGATTGGATGTGAAGTACGGTATTACCGAAAATTTTACGCTGGATGCCACACTTATTCCCGATTTTAGTCAGGCGCGGTTTGATAACGTAACCCTTAACCTTGGTCCTTTTGAACAAACCTTTTCTGAACAAAGACAATTTTTTACGGAGGGTGTTGATTTATTTAATAAAGGGAATCTTTTCTTTTCAAGACGTGTGGGAGGAGCTCCAAGCACAAGCGCCAATGTAGGGGAAAACGAAGAACTTATCGATTCTCCGCAAACTGTAAAAGTGCTTAATGCTGTGAAGGTTTCAGGGCGAACTAAAAAAGGTTTAGGTCTTGGTGTATTCAACTCGATTACCGAAAGTACGAACGCTACCATTCGAAATGTACTCACTGGAGATACGCGACAAGTAGAAATAGAACCTTTTACAAACTACAATATTTTGGTAGCAGATCAGCAATTTAACGGAAACTCCTCTATTGGTCTTATTAATACCAACGTATTTAGAACAGGTTCTTTTAGAGATGCGAACGTTACTGGTATTGTTGCAAACATCAGTAATAAGCGTAATACGTATAACATTAGGGGTGATATAAAGATGAGTAATGTGAATGACGGCGGAGAGACTAAAACGGGGTACAGTTCCTTTATTTTTGTGCGAAAAGCTCATGGAAATCTGCGCTATAGTTTCGATCATCGCTATGCCGACACCAAGTACGACATCAATGATATTGGATTACAATTTAGAAACAACTTTAATAATTTTGGAGTAGATGCCTCTTATAGAATTTTTGAACCTACCGAAAAATGGAACCGTTATGCCATAGGTACGTATGTAAACTATACGCGTCTTGCCGATCCGAGTACGTTTACCGGATTCGGATTTGGATTTTGGGCCAATGGTACAACTAAAAAATTACTGAGCATAGGTGCAAATTTGAATCTACGTCCAGGAAGACAATTCGATTATTTTGAGCCTCGAAGAGAAGGTAGTTTTTTCGTCACTAAAAACAGCGTGAATACGAATGGGTGGTTCAATACCAATAGCAATAAGCGGCTTTCTCTAAATGCCTACAGCGGAATTGAAACTTTTATTGATGAAGAAAGGGATTATGTGAATTATTGGATCGGCTTTCGACCTCGATTTAGAGTGAACGATAAGTTCTCACTTTCGTACGGATTCGACCGCGAATACTATACAGGAGATAGAGGATATACCACGCAAGTGGATGATGACGTGATTTTTGGAGATCGTAAACGCGTTGAAATAGAACATACCTTTAATACCAGCTATAATTTTAATCCGTACAATACATTAGCACTTACCCTCCGCAATTATTGGGGTACAGTTGAATATGACAACCAACTCTTTTCGTTGCAAGAAGATGGTTCTGTTACTACATCTACCGGATATACCAAGGAGAATATTCCAAACAACCCAGACATTAATTTCTCAACATGGAATTTTGATTTGAGTTATTCTTGGCAATTTGCTCCAGGTAGTTTTATTACAGCGCTTTATAGAAATCAGTTATTTAATTTTGACAACGCGGCTCGTGATTCTTATCTAGATAGTATAGGCACTCTTTTTGATCAGCCAATTACGCATGTTTTTTCGGTGAAAGTGCAATACTTCTTAGATTACAACCAGATTCCAGCACTCTTTAAAGGGAAAAATAAAGGGAAACAAGGACCGAGTTAGAGAGCTTTAGGAGGAGGAGTTTTTTTCACCAATAGTACCTATATCTTTTGCAATAAACTGCATGATATCAAGTATTTTTAGATTCTTTTTCTTTAAAGGAGCTTCATGAATGGCTTGGGCAATACACTGCACGTAGTGCTTTACGTATGCGTCCTGCTGATCTTTATCCACGTATTGTTTACCTTCAACAACAATAAATGATATAAGTTCGTGAATGATACTTTTTAAATCGGCTAATTCTACATGATTGTCCATAGGTCATTAAAATAAAGTTCACCTCCCTGTAATCTTCTAAAAAGGTATTCATTTAATGCGGCGTGATGGGCATGGCAATTGTTGTTTTCGACCACCACCACGGTTATTCTGATAAAGGACCTTTGAATGGACATAGCTACAGAATTGCATTATTTCCGTTTAAAACAATGAACTAATGATAGTAAACTAGATAATTGCACATAGTGGTTATTCGAATACCTTAATGTGAATTAATTACGTTAAAAATTAATAGGAGTACTATGGGAAAATATATTCATCCATAAAATTTATATCCGAATGTCCGGTAAATCATAATGCCAGAATGGTAAATCAAATTTTATGATTCACTCGTTGTCCATTTGTTTTTATAGAAACCCTTTACAACCTTAAGAGATGCAACAAACGACTTCACAAATAGTATAATTCCGTACAAAGCAATTCCATGATGCACACTTACCCCCGATTTCTTTGCATTATAATCATCGATGGCCTCTCCTATTCCACCGTATAAAAACATAACCGCTAGAAATAGATTAAAAATTGGACTCTCCAGTAATAGTATTGAAAAATGAAATAATCGTTTCATACTACTAGGCAACTTGAACTGTCATTTGACCAGGTTGTGAAATAGTAATCGCGCCTCCCCACAAACAATTAAGAGTACAAGTGTTATTGAGTGCTGGCATGTTTGCTATCATCACTGTCGGACTTCCTGGCGCCCAAGGAGTCACTGTGTTAGGTATACAAGGCATAGGTGTCAAAACTCCAAGTGCTGCGGTCGTAGCGGCTGCAACGGTTGGGTTGGCTAATGAAGTGCACATGCCAAAAGGTAGGATATTTACCATGGGTTTGTTATCCATAATATTGGCAGCAGGCATATTGCTGGTCATGACTCTATTCTGCGGTAAAACGATTAAGGAGGAAGGTGCTACTCCAAAAGAGCAGGTCATCATAGCTCCCATACATACTTGTTGTGGCATAACTAAAGTGTTTTATTTTGTTTTCGGTATTCGCGTCGAATCCCTTTTAAAATATCATTTAACTCAATTTTCTTTTCATTTCTACGAGCGGCTTCTAATGCACAGTATCGCAATACATTAATCATTTCACCTCCTGTTAATTCATAAGATGATGCCAATTCGTCCAGCTGCACCCCTTCTCCCATCTTAAACATAGCTGAAAACAACCGTTCCCAAAGACGTTTCCTTTGTTTCACTCCTGGTTTAGGAAAATGAATCGTACTTTGAAAACGTCTCCCAAAGGCTTCGTCTATATTGCCGTGAAGATTCGTTGCTAAGATTACAAGTCCCGAAAAATCTTCAATGCGCTGTAAAAGATAAGCAACTTCTTGATTGGCATGTCTATCATTCGAGCTATTCGTGCTAGTTCGCTTGCTAAACAATGCGTCGGCCTCATCGAAAAATAGGATCCATTTTTTGTTTTCAGCTTCATCAAATAAGCGCCCTAAGTTCTTCTCAGTCTCTCCTATGTATTTAGACACTACTAAAGATAAATCAACACGAAAAACTGGTCTCTCGGTTTCTTTTCCAAGTAATGTTGCTGCTAACGTCTTTCCTGTTCCAGGAGATCCATAAAATAAAACTCGATAACCTTTTTTTAAATTCTTATGTAGTTCCCATTTATGCAATATAAGTTCGCTATGATACAACCAATCTTTAATTTCCAAAAGACTGGAAGCCACATTATCGTTTACAATTAAGTCCTCCCACTCCATTTGTGTACTAATTTCCTTTGCAGGAAAGCTCATACTGTACTCCGGCAATTGCTTTTTACCGTTAATTAAAAGTCCGAAATATTCGTTAGAAATTGTTAAAGGCTCAGATAAGTTAAAGCTTTGATCGCTACTATATCGTAGAATCCCTTTTCTAAATAGAACGCTATTCCGGTTAAACATTTTCATACATCGCATGCGGTGTTCCAAGTCATTGCCTGCAAGAATAAAACAGGCTGTTTCTAAAGTAGGATTAAATCCAAGTCGTTTGGAATCTTTGTATCCGCCAAATTCAGAAAACTCACTATTCAGGTTCTGATTTTTAATAAGAAACACATCTAGCGCTTGAGGCTTTAGGTGCGGCATCAAGGCTAGTATTAAAATAAGTCGTTGCTCAAAATTTAAGTCGTGTTCTTTTACGAGTGTTCCGTATTGAGATTCGTCATCTTCCACAGACGGAGGAATATGGTCCCATATTGATTCTACCTCGCTTTCATTATTAAAATACAAGGTGAGTGATGTATGAGCAAGTTTCTCGAACCATTCAATTTCTTTCTCAATTAATTGAGCATTATCTATTATGACCTCCATGTTACCTGTATCATTTTTTCCATCCAACTTAATTTTATCTGGCTAATATTCCACGGTATCTGGTCTAAGAGCATATCGTACGCCCTGTATTCTACCTTTAGATAGTACCTGTCTTCCTCTTCTTCTAACATGCCCTCCCGCACCAAAAAAGAGCTCCGTAAACTATCTATGGAACTACCTTTTAAAGCAGTCCATTGCTGAGTTATCGCTTGCAATAGACCGTCAACAATCTCTTTATCCGAATCTGCTAAATCGGTTACTGGTTCTAACACATACGTTGGAGGCAATCCACATAATACCTTATGCATAACGAGTTGGTGTTCTTCTGAAACCTGTTCACCAACAGCCGCATACTCTAACAATTTTACAGCCGTGTTCACCGCTTCTGTCGATATAAATTTTGACTTGTCCATAAGACCACAGCGCTCAAATAGCATCCCCAAATAAGGAGCTAGTATAATTAACCCAGCATTTGTGATAAAAATTGGATCTAAAAACTCACGTGGTGTTACTTCTCCAAGCTTCTTGTATTCTTTTTGCCCCTCAACTGCAGCCTCAATAGACTGTGCTTTCATCGAACTTGTCGTTAGCGATTGTATTGATTTAACAAACTGAGCTCGTGTTTTATTTTGTGTTTTAGCATTATCACTTTCTTCATCAATGATCAAATGTAATAGGACCTGTTGTTTGTTGCTTCCTAGGTTATTCTCAAGTACCTGAAAGAGAAAATTACTCCAATCGGTGATTGTCCATGAATTAATACCTCCTCTTCCTAATTTAAGTAGCAATAGGTTTACATAATTTCTTTTTAATAGTTGAAATTCTTGTTGAGATAAATACTTCTTATACGCTTCTAGAACTGCATTAGATACCTCAAACAATGATTGCTGCGTCGAACTAAGCTCTGTAGCGATAAGTTCATCTATTTCACCTTCAGGAACCTGCTCGACGATGCGGGTACGAAATAATGCATCGTTAAACAACGTTTTTAAGACCTTTGGATTTTTAATAGCAATCGACTGCAATTGTTGCCCTATTGTTAATCGTTCGTCTATAAGTTCTGGCACGATAGCTTTGAGACGTGATCTTACATCACTGATTCTTACTGAATCTATTTGAGGAGGTAAGAAAATTTGATTCCCTTCCTCTTTTAGCAAAGCCTTTAGCATTGTAATAAACCGTGTGCTTTCTTTTGTTTTATGGAGCGTACTGATTTCATCATGCAGCAAGCGGAGGTCAAATTTTGCCTCGTTGGTGTCATTGAGTAACCATTTTTTAAACCAATCCAACAGTCGCGGCTTCATAGATTGTTTTTGACTAGACAGAAGCATTGAAAACACGGTAACCTTGAATTCGATAGGCAGATTGGATTTAATTATACCAATAGATTGAAATCGTTGTGTAAATAACCGATACAGTTCGATAAGAAATTTTGAAAAACCGTTACTTGTTGAAGGGTCCATTTCATTCCAAATTGCGCTTGTGTTTTCAATCGAAAGCATTTTAAAAACTCGATAGTTTTCATGTCTCTTTAAACGAGTAATTAACTCGGTTCTGATCGATGTATCTTCCCAGAACACAGTAAAATCTTTATTAAACGACTCCCAAGTGTATTGCTCCACCCACCAAGGTTTTTGTCCTTTTTCGATAATGTAATACACCAAATTAATACGAGAAGACATCGAATCTGATGTTTTCAAATTCGTTATATTTTCTTTAATTCGAGTTAATCCTTTATAGCTACTATCCATACTGGAATCAGAGCCAACGACACGCAAGAACTCACCCAACATTGGGAACTCACTCACACTATCATAGATCTGTAAATAGTCTTTCAGCTTATCGTAAGATAGTCCCGTTGTAGCCGTCCAATAATGTACCTTATTTTTAAACCAAACAGACCATACACTGCTATCATTAATCTCCCCAAAAGTGTTAATCTCCACCGCAATATTTTTAAGTACGACATCTCCAAGGTTAATGTAGAAGCGCTTCAAAAATTTTAAAACGTACATCGAATAGGTACGCGGAAGTTTCTTTTGCACCTGAATAAGTAATTGATACACCTGTTCTGTTTGTGAAGAAAAAACCTCGAGAATCGCCAATAACAATTGATGAATTACATCCTTTTCGGTCGCGTTCTTCAATATGGTTCCTCGTAAAACTAAATGTGTACGCTGCTGTAATACCAGATCAAGAAAAGAATGGTACCTACTAGGCAATTCAGTTTTTTGCGACCCCAATTCGTCAATAAAATGCGCGCGAAGCTGAATGGGTGAAAGTCGAGAAAGCCCAATAAGTTTGTCGACTATGACATTGTCTAGGGTAGTTAAAATACGTTCTCTTTTATTGCTATTCTCAAACCAACGATCGATTTTAGATCGAACTGTTGCTGGAGCAATAGTGATTAGCTTTTTTAATTGAAAATTTAATTCACTCCTGCTTCCAGGGTAGAAATTCTCTGGAAATCTGCCCGTTTCTAAATATAATTCAAAGGAATCTAGCCAGTTAATATCATTGTTCAGTTTAGAAGAAGAATGAACGTTTTCAGTACGTATTGATTTACTCGTTTCTTCCGCTGTTAGCTCAAGAATGATTTTTTTAAACTCACCCCTTGAATCAGAAAAATTCTGCTCGTTTTGAACACCAAAATGAATAATGCGTAATAAAATGCTATAACTCATATTATAAGCACTGGCCATCTTTTTAATAAGATAAGTGAGATAACTCTTTTTACTGTAATACCCATTGGATTCAACAAATAAATAGCCAAAAATAACTTGCCAAATAGCTCTTTTAAAGCCGCTTGGCCCGGCATCTACCAATGTATGTTCGGTTTGATACTGAATCATCTTATTTTTATGATCCAAAATATAGGCGCTATCTGTTTTAGCAACTACATGCACCACCTCATCTAAAATGTCATCATTAAATTGAAAAATCATGCGCTTGCGCACTTTTTCTTCCTTAGCCTCTTTAATTAAGGACTCCCGCAACAACTGCGGTTGCTTGATAAGCACCTCTTTAAACAACTGCGCAGCCGACTTTGAGGCTACGGCATTCCAACGAAGTTGTCCAGTTTTTAGATAATAAATTAAGTGATCTAACTCATGTATTTCTCGATCTATCTTCTTCCCAACTCGTAAACTACCATTGTCTTCTATTGCTGATCGAAAGAAATTAATTAAGGATTCTTCAAGTTTGAGTAGTAACTCCTCTTCATAATTGCTTTGTCTTATGGACCCTAAATCCAATGCTATTTGATCAAACTGATAAATACAATTGGGATTTGCATATTGCGTGAATACAGTGTCAAGGATTTTTTGTACGCGGGTTTCCTGCAAATTACTAATGCCTGACTGAATTTTATGCGCCATGGATTGGTCTCGAATGGAAATATCGAAACTCTGCTTACGAACGGTATGTCTAAATTCAGTTTTTTCCATATTTCCTACGGTGAAACTCTTGTAATAACGTGATGAGTTGATATGATAAATCTTGCCTTTCTTGAGAAGGTTTATCCGAAGGAGTTAAAGACATCCATCTGTGGTATAAATCTTCAAAAATGACCATCTCACTATAGTCCATCCAATACGTATAAAAGGCAATGTGAGCCGGCGCATTCTCTTGCATTAAACGAAGAAACTGTGCTTTAAATTTACCTCGTTGCATTCGTACTGGCCAGGATGGTAAAACGAAACTCATCTGAAAGGAAAAAAACGTTTCGTTTATAGAAAGTTCATTATAATATGCCAGGTATTGCGTATTCGAAATTTTCGCCCCCAACCAAAGTCCGCATAGGCTTTTGTTGAGTAATTCCACTTTCTCTTTTACCTCTTGTTCGGTGCGGACATCACTAATCGCAGAAGCTACAATCTCTCTGTCGTTCTTCAATAAATCTATTTTAAAGTCCAAACCATCCCGGTGATATGAAAAACTTGGCAATTCCTCCTCTACCAAATGACCCAAGATTTCCTGTACCAATAAGTTTCTCTCCTTATAGGTAAGTAAAGTACGCTGTTCGAAGATTAGACAGTCATTGTTTTCAATCTCCAACTCGAAAGAAAAACCAAATTGAGATGCTCCAACTGCGGGAGCAAGAAGCATATGTTCTAACAAGTAAACTCCTTCACTATCTCTGCTTACTTTGCGGAGTTTCTTAATCATATTATCTCTGGCTCGTTCTGCCTCGTCTATGGTTTCAGCTATATGGATAAGTTCGCTCTCATTTTGTTTGGATGAAGGTGTAAATTCCAAATAAAATCGCTTGTTACTTTGAGAGGGAGCCTCCTTAATTCGGTAACTGTTCTCTAAAATTCCGTTTTCCAAAACTTCATTTAGAACCTCTTCTGGAGGACCACTAAAATATAACGTATTTTGAAGGTTTTCTTCTTCTTGCTGTAGTGTCTCAATGGCCTCAAAGATTTCTATATCCATTTCTTCTTGAACGAATAAATCTTCTTTCTGATGCATTAACTTAGTCGATAAGGCATCATCTTCTTGAATGCTAATTCCTGCATCATCCACTACCTTGTAAAGTCGTCTAAACGATAGATTTTTAATACCTAAAAGGATAGCTACTTTTTCAACTAAACGAGGTACATATTTAGTATTTCCCCATAAATTATACGATTTAGCCCTATTATAACTCAGGTCGGGGTAGTTTGCAGCGAACTTTCGCTTTAGATATAAAAGTTCTTTTTCAAAACCCTCTTCTGTGAGATCTTTGCCGTAGCTTTTGGTATTAATATTACGCAGAATGTATTTTGAAAACTCTTCATTAAAGCGAGCCAATAAATGATCTGACACTTTACTTAATCGGTCAATATTCGAGGTGTCGAATTGTGCGTTCAATTCGGTTAGGGTTCTATTCCAAAGCTTTAAGGTTTTTTTCTCGCCAAATTCTTTCTGAATAAGCGGCGCTAATCGATCCATATCATCCAATTCTTTGAAAAAATACGATTGATTTTTAGCGTTGGAAACTTTAAACAAATCATGTATTCCGCTCAGCTGCGATAGAAAATTAGCCATGATTTGATCGAATGGCAATAAATAACCCATTAATTGATTGGCCTGTGCTTTTCTTTTTTGAGCACTGCTCTTCCTGTTCATGGTTACATCGCCAGAAAGCCCATAGGCTCCAATCCCATATATCTGTGGAAATTGCTCTCGTATTGAATAATATGAATTTACATTTTTGTTGATTCCTTGAGGGATGCTAACGGTTTTAGCCGACTGGGAAACTGATCTGAAATTACCAAATTCTTGTCCTTCTCTATAGGCGATTTGCTTCTTCACTTCTACTAAATCTGCCTTGTACTCAATCTCGGCTTGCTTGAAACGAAGCATTGTTGGATCATTGACGAGTTGTAACGAAGGAAAATTATCGGCTGGAACCTTAAAATTCTGCTCTTTAATAAGAATCCATTCATTGTTTTCGCTCTGTTGATAGACATTAAATAAATCAATAGCAATCACATTACTCTGCAATCCAGAAATGCCGTTTAGTTTACTATCGGTTATAAGCCGCATGAGCTCCCTTGTATTGATGGAGTCCATTCGCTTTTCCAATTGTGAATTCGGCACAAAACCATGTTTGAGAAAAGGGCCGTTAAAAATGGTATTAATGTCTTGATCGCTCTTCATTAAATAGTCCAGAGAGAAGAAATCGATGGTTTTAGAAAGATGGCTCTGCAAATCGTAAAATACATTTGCTAATACCTTCTCTCCATTTACTTCTTCTTTAAGAGACAATGTCATTTCAACCTTTAGCACAAGAGGCTTCAATACCTTTACTTCTGCTATGTTTTCGCATAGATTGCGATGCTTGTGAAAAATCGCTTCTACTCGTTCGGGAAGCGAACCAATTTTCTTATCGAACTCGGGATGATCTTCACTAGGATATTCGTAGGGTTCTATTTCTATTCTATACCAACCACTCATACTACCTTCTGGAGCTTCTGTAGGGTAAGTCCAAACGTTTTTTACGTTATGAACGCTATCCATAACGACTTTACTGAAATCTTCTAGGGTCACCGGATTGGTCGTTAAGATTTCGGAAGGTAAGAACATAGCGTTATCGCCAGATTCGATTGCTTTTCCTTTAGACTCCACCAAGATATCCTCTATGGGGAAATGTGCCTTATGCAATAAGTTGGTGAGTGTATAGACTATATTTTCAAGGATGGTTACACCAGGATCATGTTCGTTATAATCCGTCCAATGTTTGCTGGACAATTCTTGAAGAATAGCCACACCTTCTTGAAAAAGGTTTTGATAGATACCAGTACCCTTCTCTTTCTTTGAGATATATCCTTTATTTTGCGTCGGTACCCTCATGAGTTGTCAAATTTTCAAAAGTTTTCATAATGGTATTATCCCATAGTTTGGCCACACAAACTTTAATTTCCTGACCCACTCCATAATTGGATCGCGTGCGTATCTGAAGCTTGTAGTTATACGTTGTTCCTCTCCAACGTAAAGAGATTTTATTCCACCACCAACCATAATGGGCCTGAGTGCAACGAATTCGACCTCTCGATCGACCAAAAGTACTGAGCGCCGTTGCATGCAACAATGCATGCCTTCCTTTTTTCTCCTTACCTACCTGAGCCATAATTTCGAACGCATTGTAACCGTTTAAACCCGTTAGAACATCATGCCAAGAGCCATCGGCGGGAACAGTCATAACTTTATGTGTTCCCATTCTACTTTCGGTACCTAAAATTCCCTTGACATCAAAATGTGTTTGAGGCGTACTTGTATTGATTCCAATATTTCCTCCTTTTCGAAAGAACAAAAAGTTAGGAGCTGTGCCTGCGGGAGTTACTTCCTGAATTCGGAGACCTTTGGTAGTATCATTTTCTAAATTTATACTCCATTGAGCATGTGGGTCTTGAATATTGTTTTTAAAACTAATTAGTTTGTCTTCTTTCGGATCTTCAATCGCAAGCATGAGACCTTCGCTCATATTTTTAGAGATTCCATCGTCCATTTTGTTAATCATGGAATCGATAAGGCTCTGAAAATGACTTGCGGTTGGCCTTCGTCCATCGCTGAAAAACTCCTTTAAACTGTCACGCCTATATATCTTGTCTTTCATGGCTTCGGTTATTTGTTCTTAAAAATTAAGAGCGCTTTTTTCTTTAGTTTCTGGTCTGGTCTCTTGAGACGAAGTGGGAATGTCTCCTCTTTAGAAACAATTAAATCACTACCTATTTCCATAGTACCAATAGCTGCATCATTTACAACTTCGTCTTCCCCTTCTGCACTTATTAAATGCTGTAATACAGGCACTAAAACGGACCAAGGTGTGGTTCCTCTTAATTCACTTTTATTTCTCGACTTACCTTTTCCCTTAAGCTCGTCCATATCTTTGTATACGTCTAAGACATAATGATCTTCGCCATCCTTAACAATATGTTCAACAAACAAGCTATTAACCTTTTTTACATAGTCGATATTCTCGATAAACCCGGTAATCATTGTGGTTGAAATTCGACTTCCCATTCCATTAATATCTTCATGCGAAGAAGATATGGGCGATAAAAATGATATGATGTCTTTGTTTAATTTCTCCTTGTAATAGGTTTGGTTGCTATTCCCGTTAAAAGTAACATTGCAATTAACCAACAAATATTCCACTTCAGGATTTCGAACTTCAATGGTATGGAATCCGTTAGAACGGGCTTTTAAAAATTTAGAAATAAAATCGAGTGTCGTTTTTTTAATGAAATATTCTTTTTCGTTGGTCCATCGCGTTCCTAAGACAGCAACCGTAACCTTTCCAGGTACAGGCTGAAATTCTCTGTTAAGGTTGGTGCTCTTCACAATTCTTATTTCATTAAAATTTGAAAGGACCAAACGCTCATAATCCCAAATAGAAACTGCTCTGTCCTTATGTCTAATACGTTCACTTACTCTTGCGTAATATTGATCATCTGTTTCTGGAGTCAATCCTCCGTAAGAAGCCGCAGGTTGAGATATATCCTTTATCCCCGGCAACTTTTTTTCGGTCTTTTGAACACTAAAAGCACTTATCTGTTTGCCAATTACTGCACTGTCTTTAGATAAACAAACAGCTTCCACCGCATTGACATATACTCCTTGTAGTTTTGGATAATGTTCGGCATTCTTTTCTATAGCAACCTTTAATCTATACATTTCTGCAGGTTGTTTTTGTATGACAGGAACAGACGGAAGTCTGAGTTCTATGATTCCTGTTCTCAAAAACCCACTGGTTCCATCGCTAAGAATATTTTCCTGCGATAGAGGTTTCCATTCAATACCGTCAAAATAAGACCAAAATAACTCACTGGTATCGATTGCAATGGTGCTATCTGATCGTAAAAAATGAAAAAATAAAGTCAGTGTAATTTGGTCAGTAATCCCTTCAAATTCCATGAAAACATTACTCTGCATGTCAAAATTTGGAAATAATTGATAGTCTTGAAGCGCGTGGTCTTCGTTAAAAATATTCTTGGTTCCAAAAGGTCGAATATGATGGAATTCCCAAAGTGGTTCGTTTACTCTAGATTTAGTGATAGTTTCTTTAACAAATAATGTATCAGATGCTGTGTAAGCGAGTTGTATTGCACTCACTTTGGGTACATAAGGAGGTTTTGGCAAAGGAAGATCCTTTTCTTTTTTGGCGTTATATAGAGCAATTTCGGTATACAATTCTTGATATTGATCAATCCCAAATGCGCCTATCGGATTTGTAAGCGTAAGTTTAATAAATCCGTTTAACGAATTGATCGTATACTGGAGCGGGTCTTTTAACATAGCATCATTAACCGCTGGTATGGAATCTAACTCATTAAGAGTAATACGTGTTGAATTTTTAAGAACTTCACTTTGATATCCTTCAGGAGTTAAAACAGGGGTCGTTTCAAATAAACAGTGCGACGGAGCATCCTCTATCCTTGGCACCCAATATCCTTGCGAAAGGATGTTCGATTTTACTTGAAAAGAGTTATTCTTAATATCACCATCATATAAATTAAAATAGGTTTCGAAGCCACCAAAATCTTTTGGAAGTGGTTGCCAATCTATATCAACATGAACTTGTTTCAGCTTTTTATTGAACAATTCTGCCTTGCCAAGCATAAGATAACCTCCGTGTGCTGGTAAAGGCCCAAAGAGGTCAAAAGGCTTCCCTAAGGCCATCTTTCCAATATTGTTGTAGATGGATAAGTTTTTTAATTCTTTTACCGAAACGTCAATATCAATTTTATCCAACTCAACTTCCGAGAAAAATGAATACGCGTAGGTCGAAGCAAAAGGATTTAGCATCACTTTGATAGATGCTTGAAATATAGAATCTGCAACTACTTTAGATGGCTCCAAGGCAGCATCAATATTAGATAGGCTTACATAAATAGAGAATGTAGAATTGGATATATCACATGTTACGCGATAATCGTTAAAAGCAACCCAACCTTTTTTATTGGTGTGAGAGATAAGGAAAGCTTCCGAAAAAACCTGATAACAAGTCTGCTCCAAGCTCCAAGCTTTGGCAGTTGCAATTTCATCCAACAATTTCCAAGTCACACCATTGGCACTTTTCTTCTCGAAATAAAAAGTGAGTTTTACATCACGTTGTCCTTCGCTTAAATGTAAAATAGGTGATCCAATAATAAAGCCTAAGTCGGCTATTTTATCATGCCTTATTTTACTATCATATTTATGAATTTCATTCGAACCAAAAATTTCTCTTTGATCAAGATTTCCTACCAACTTCCCCTTTTCGATAAGCTTGTTGGTAGTAACCGATGAAACCAACGGGGATTTAGTGCCTGTTTTTATATAAGGATTCTTATTGAGAAGAAAGTTGTGCATTTGAACTAATTCTACCTGCTGTGCTAGCAGATCTCTACTCGTTTCGAATTCTACTTCATTCTCACTCCCAAATAGTTTGCTCGCTTTTAATACGGTCCCTTTAGGAATTAATTCATTGCTTACTGTAGGCAGCAAATTGAAACAAGCTGTGATTTTAGAAGGTATTCCTTCCTTCTTATTTTGACGAAGTATTTGCTTATAATAAAAATCTAAGTGCTTTGAGGTATAGCTATTTAATTGATTTTGCACCTTTTTAAAAAGTAAAGCAAACGCAATGTACATTGCATTATGAGGTTGATGAGAATGACGCTCCAACGCATGTATGTCTTCGTTTTTATTTAAATGGTCATCCAAATGAATTGCTTCGGCTATATGTTCTTCTACATGTTTTCTCGCGCTTTCTTGAATAAATTGAAGTACTTTTTCGAATACATGAACAGCGCCGTCGGTGGTAAAATTTTCAGCTGGATTAAAATCGGATCCCGAAGAATCGATTCCATCATCAAATTCAATGGATTCTCCTAGCTTCTTATTTATTTGATCAAAATGATAACTAAGTACGTTTTTTAGCGCATTATTAATGGTGTGGGCCATTTGTGTTTCTCCCTTTTGCAGCAAGGCCCTGTACCATTCTTCCAGTTTTAGATACCACTTTTTTAAGCCTTCCAACCTTTTGCGCTCTCCTCGAATTTTTCCAACTTCAAAAGGTTCGTTACTAATGAGTACTAAAAAAATAATGGGGTCGTGTTCCACTAATTTTCTCCAATTTCCATCTGGTTCGTTTTGAAGATTGAAATAGTTTATTTTTTCAAGAAAGGACACCATATATCCAACCACTTCACTAAAAGGTCGCTCGTCGATTTTAAATGAAGGCTCGAGCAAGTCTTTTTGAAGTCGCTTATTATTTAAGGTACCGTTTCTTTTGTTAAACATCATAAATCTATACTCGTTTGCTGTATTTGTTCTCTAAACAACTTAGGAATATCGGTTCCCTCTTCTCTATAATAAGGGTAAACCAGATTAAATCGAGTGTTCGTGCTCTCGACCGTATAGTCTATCTGCACTTTTACAATACCATCTAGATAATCTGTATGATCTATATAGATTTCATTCAAAATAATTCTTGGTTCGTATCGTAGTATCGCCACTCGAATGGATTCTTTTAAAAAATGATTTTTAGAATTAGATATGGCTTCAAACAAATGAGATCTCACATTGCTTCCATATTCCGGAAGCATCACTCGTTCTCCCAAATTTGTGTTCAGCAGAATTTCCAGCGATTCCCGAATGTCTACTTCATTTGACACCATGTCTACCCCTCTACCCGGAGTATCGTCAAAAGTGGGTGGAAAGCTCCATCCTTTACCTAAAAAGTCTTTGTTAGTATACGCCATTGTCTTATCAGTTAATCATTACGGTTGCTCCTTTTACACTCATTTCACCGCTGCTAGAAACTGCACACGAAGCACCTCCTTTTAGCTCGGTAGTTTGATCCCCACTTACAGACATTGTACCGCCAGAAGCAGAAACCGATTGCGAACCATCAATACTTACTGTTGTTCCTTTAATGGTAACACCTTGTGCTGCTTTTAACGTTAGATCAGACTGACTGTCAATGACGATTCCGCTGTCGTTCATTTGGATCTTATTGCTGTTTTGATCGGTAAGTGTTATTCCCTTATCCTCATCACTTATAACTAATGTATTCCCACCCGGAGTAAGTAATGTGATCACCTTATTTTCTTCATCAAACTTTAATTGTAGTTTGCTCTGAGTTACTAAAGTTTTTATTGAATTCTTTTCATCGGGCGTTTCAGGAGCAGGGATTTTTGAGCTAAAAACACTTCCAATAATTACTGGAAATCTCGGGTCATCATTCATGAACCCCAAAATCACCTCATCACCTACCTCCGGCATAAAATATGCACCAAAAGAGTTTCCAGTATAAAATGTTGCCAATCGTGCCCACACGGATTCTCCTTGTGCGCCCAAAATAGGAATGGACACTTGCACTCTAAATTGATTATCTGGATCTTCATACATTTTTTGTACAATCCCTGTCTGCAATCCCTTTATGCCCGGTAATAACCCAGAAGCTTCAGGTGCCGTAATTTGCTCTTTTTCAATAAACCATTCCGCAGACAATCCCATTTTTACTTCTGTAACCCATTGTCCTTCGTGTATGGTGTGAGTCACGCCAGACACATAGGCGTTTCCATTAAATCGGCTCCCTAATCCTTTTAGTTCAATAACTGAGTTAACTTTTGCTAACGACGATCCTTGAAAAGAAATGGTTCCTTTAAAACGTGATAAACGCGACTTCAATAACGCAGCATTTGCCCATTCTTTTACAACACTATCATCAATTGGTATCGAGGCATTCACACTTGTGGTTCCTGGGCTTAGAACTTTAGCAAGATCTTTACCCGTTATATTACCTTGCTGATTAACGGAAGGTTCGGAAGATGATCCAGACACCATGTCTTGATTCGAAATATCCCATGCATTACCTTGAACATCTGAATACTGATATGTGGCATCTATTTCTCCATCAAATTCAGTGATGTCAAAACCATAGGTAAGTAAAAGACTTGGGCTTGCACTTGTTGCGGGCTTATCCACAACTAACTTACCATTATCTGTATAGACAATCATTCCATTGATTTCGGCTCTGCTAACAATAAAATCCCAGTCACTAACGTAGTACTGAACTACTTGTTCATATTCTTGAGTTGTGGATGTTATATCTTTTGAAATTGAATAATCACCCAAAATTTTAGTCATAATTGCACTGTCGGTTTGCTTGCTAAAAATGGCATTTTTCCTATTTACAGTGAGTTTTAATGATTCGTCTTTACAAATAATATGTAATTGAGAACCAGAGATGTCGTCAATTTTTATCATCTGTTTTAAAACAATTCCTTTGAAGACCAAATCATTCTTGCTATGATATCCAAGTTTTATATCGATGGAACTACCAGGTTTAAACGTATTAGCATCTGTAATTTCGAACGTCTGGTCGGACGGGCTACCGTCCCGTAACACAATTTCAGCTTCAGCAATTCTATTCAGGTGTCTATCCACTCGAATAGAAAGAATTTCATACGTACTGGGTATTTCGGATCCGTTTGAAAGAATTTCAAAAGAACAAAGATTGGTACCGTCTATTAAGGGAGAATTAGCCATATAGTTATTTTAGGGGAGGTAAATACAATTCCGTCCCTGGTTTTAATTTTCTAAAGTTAGCAATACCATTATAATCAGCAACCTCCAAATAGTAACTAGGATCACCATAGGTCTTATAACAAAGCTCGGGTAACGTATCTCCCTCTCTCACTAAAATTGCATGTGTGAGATCTGGAGACTTATTTCCAGATTCTTTTGCAATTAAATTCACGTCAATTGCTTCTTCAAACTTAACAGAAGCCTTGGCCCTGAGCGGAGTGCCATCGGACTTAAACAAGGTGTAGTTAATGTCTAAAGATGTGAGCTTACTTTTAAATACCAATGAACCCCATGAAATGATCAAATAATTAGGTTCATGAATCTCACCAACATATTTAAAGCAGACCTTTTTAAATCGTTCAATTTGAACCGTAACTGGAGTCTTACTGCTCTCAATTGCACCGGTCGCATCAAAATAGATTTCGAATGAAACGGTTTCTGGAGGAGTGCCCTTGTACTCTAATTTCGCACCAGCCTTTCCTTGAGCCGTTTTATTATTATACGATACTTGGTGATTATGCGTATACGAGGCTGGGTTAATTTCCACCACGCATTTGGACGTCCCCTTACCGAGATACTTATCGTTTTTATAGGCAATTATTGTGAGCTTGTTCAATCCCATCTTTATCGTTCTTTGTGCTTACGCAACTGATTCTTAATCTGCTTGCGACACTCTTTTACAACCAAACTTTTAATTTGATCCATTTCCAATTCGGCCGATCTTCTCTGAGCAGCTTCTTCGATCTTTACTTTAATAAGTAATTCTCTAATTTCTATAGTCATAATTAGTCGTCAAATAAGCTCCCAAAAAGATCTTCTACTGCTTGTTCACCTCCAGAAGGGGTTACCGTAACTTCTTCAAAATAGCTGTAACTAAACTCTAATGTTTCAATTACTACTTCGTTGTTCATCGAATTAAAGTCACTCGCCGACCATTTAACTGGCCACGCGTTTGCGAATCCCCATGATTTTAGCGGATCCCCATTCTCATCCAATAAACTCACTGTGATGTTTTTAGTTTTAATGAGTGCATCCAATCCGCCACCTAATGTTTCCATACACCAAGTGACAATTGGAGAATCCTTAGGCACCATTCCTCTTTTAAGAACGAGATTAGAGAACTTAACAGAAGTAGGAACACGATGCTTAAACGCATTGTTTCCTCCTTCTGTGATCTCTTCGGTATTCATCTCCATTGATAAGCCGGACACTTCCTTAAAAGAGGCATCGACTTTTGAAGACCCCTCTCCAAAACTAAGTCTAAAATAAAACCCTACTGGTGGATATACATTGTCCATTATCCTCCGTTAGCTATGGTTAAACCTTCGTGTGCTAGTTCTAAAGTTTCAACGGCCACTTCGTTAGCATCCGATTTAAGGTCCGTTCCAGTTATCTTCGTTGGCCAAGCATTGGTCAACGTCCAGGTCATTGTAGGTTTCGCACTCTCATCCAATAATTGAATGGTCACTGTCTCCCTTTTTATAATATTCATCTTAATGGCGTCGTACCATTTCCAGAAATTATTGTCGTTCACAAAAATGCCTTTCTTAAGTGTGACATTACCCGTCTTTTCGATGCCAGGCATCTTGATGGTTGAAAATTGCTTACTATCTCCATGCCTATATTCTATGGGCTGGGTTTCTGTATCCAATCCAGATACTTCTTGAAAAGATACCGTGCTATCTTGTGATCCTAAGCTTACCTTGAAGTAAAACTTTGGCAAGGGCCATACAGCGCCTTGTTTTGATCCGTCTTCTGCCATGATATTTAGTTTTTAAATTCTATTAATATTCGATTATCCTTTCTGCATTTCTTGCTGGAAGGTGATTTCAATAAATTCTGCTGGTCGTGAAACAGCTACCTTTACCATCACGCGCATAATGCCATTTAGAACATCATCTCCGGTCATGGTGCTTCCCAATCCAACGCTTACCGAAAAGGCATCGGCTGGTTTCGGTCCTACAAGTCCGCCCTGTTTCCAAAGTCCTGTTAAGAAATTAGCAATCATACTCTTCACATCTGTCCAAGTGCTCGCATCATTTGGAGCAAATACATATGCTTTTGCGGCCTCTTGAACCGATTGCTCGATAAATATGAGGGTTCTGCGCACATTGATATATCTCCAGTCGTTGGAATTACCATCAAGCGTTCGAGCTCCCCAAACTAGATTCCCCATTCCGGTAAATGCTCTTATCGCACAAACCGATTTACCATGAATAGGCATATTCAAATCTTCTTGTTGCTTGTGATCAATTTTGATAGCCGGTTTAATGGTGCTTTGTATACCAACATTTGCTGGTGCTTTCCAAACACCCTCATTGTTATCTACCGTAGTATAAATTCCTGCCATTCCAGCACTAGGAGCCATTAGGTTTATATCATCCAATATGTCGTTTAATATAACTTGATACGATGCACTAAGGTTTTGCAAAGCTGCATCTGCTCTTAGTACTTTTTGTCGATCTGCTGGCACCTCACTGTTAATCGTTGCCGCAGTAGTTAAATCTGTTATAAAATCACTAACATCGCTATCTAACGTACCATCGGCCTTCATAAATTCAAAAGTGAAAAGACCTTTTAGATTTTCAAGTGAATCTTCGTTGACATTTAATATGGAAAGATCGGAAGATTGATAAACCGTGGTATGTAACCATGGGTAATAAGCGGCTGCATAACTATTGTATTTTGGATCCTTAGGCTCTACGCTTGTTCTAAACTGCGCAACACTAGCAGGTGGTGCCCCTATTGGATCTTCATATCCTCTTGGTATGTCTAATATAGCGACTCTACTCATCATGTCACCACAATGATTAATCATTGCATTTTGAAGTGAATAAGCATTTGCGTAGACTTCCTCTAACGGATCTGTTAACGGATCTCCGTTCGCAATCTCAACGGCGTCTGGAATAACGATCATTGTAGGTTCTGGTTCCTTTTTAAGGATATCTAATGCGGCCATAAAATCACTAGTGTCTTTTAAACGTGCTTTTGTTGAATCCCATGCTCCAGTACTCACTATGTAGCAGTCTCCACCTCCATTTTCATAGAAGAATTTAAGTGCCGCATACATTCTATAATTAACATTCGTTGGAGTAAGCGTATACCCAAATCCATTATTTACAATCGCATTGGCATCTACTGCTGGAATCGCTGCTTGTGCTGCGGTTATCGCTTGATTTAACGGATTAACTGTGGTTGCCGTTTGATCTTCATTATCTGATCTACCTTTTAAAGCTGCTCCTAGCGCTTTTACTCCTGCATTATTAATAGCATTTATTTTATTGATAATACCAGTATTCACAGATTCTGCTTCCTTCACAGCTGCTGCTAAATCATTTGGATCTGCTCCTCTAGGTGGAGATGCTACACTCGCTCTGGCCGCTTGTAACTTTGTATTCGCTTTATTAGCACTTTTGACTAAATCTGCAATGTGTTCGGCAGTAGGTATTGCATCCACTTTGTATTGCACTTTAGGTGCAGAATCACCGTATACAGAAAGATACTCCATTAATGAAGTAATCCTCACCGGTTTGTTTACTAAGTCCTGGCCTTTATAGGTTACTTTTTGTGTATAACCAATAAAAGCTGGAACGGCTGTAGGCACTGCTACGACCGAATTCCCAAAAGCATCCAATTCTTGAATATATACCCCTGGGGTTTTCATTGTTGTTGCCATAATATTATTCTTTTAATTAAAATTAAATTTGAAAAACGTGATGCTAAACTATCCTCCGCTAGCTATGGTTAAACCTTCGTGTGCTAGTTCTAAAGTTTCAACGGCCACTTCGTTAGCATCCGATTTAAGGTCCGTTCCAGTTATCTTCGTTGGCCAAGCATTGGTCAACGTCCAGGTCATCGTAGGTTTCGCACTCTCATCCAATAATTGAATGGTCACTGTCTCCCTTTTTATAATATTCATCTTAATGGCGTCGTACCATTTCCAGAAATTATTGTCGTTCACAAAAATGCCTTTCTTAAGTGTGACATTACCCGTCTTTTCGATGCCAGGCATCTTGATGGTTGAAAATTGTTTACTATCTCCATGCCTATATTCTATTGGCTGGGTTTCGGTATCCAATCCAGATACTTCTTGAAAAGATACCGTGCTATCTTGTGATCCTAAGCTTACCTTGAAGTAAAACTTTGGCAAGGG